>JGI12150J12686_101054_pt1 | contig 11883 bp, 12 predicted proteins | sample ANMFosRound1_FD_12686 | JGI IMG/M metagenome (IMG submission 12686)
CGACTCTAGAGGATCCCACAGGCAGATGCGCTCAACCGCATCCTTTCGGGACTTGACCTGCGGATCGATCTCGTGATCAACATTGATGTGCCTGATGATCGGCTGATCGCCCGCCTATCAGCACGCCGTGTATGCGAATGCGGGGCTACATACCAGTTGACGTTTAATCCGCCAAAGAAGGAGGGGGTATGCGACCTGTGCGGCGGGGCACTGTACCAGCGCGACGACGATACCGAGGAATCTGTTCGGAACCGCCTCCTGGTATATAAAAGAGAGACCAAGCCGCTTATCGATTATTATGAGAATCTGGGGCTACTTACGACGATCGATGGGAGCGGCAGCATCAAAGAGATCTCAGGCGAGATCTATGCACACGTCCAATAATGCGGCACCCCGACAGAGACTTGTTGTTATCTTCTGAAATCGGGTTTAGAAAAACCACAGAAAGCACAGAGGACACAAGAGAAAACAGCAACTCTCTGTGTCCTGCCTTCGGCGCTGCGTCGCAGACCGCGTCCTCTGTGGTTAATCTTGCCATAACCCAAATCCACCCAGAATAAATTAAAAAGCCATCCCGACACCCTAAAAAACTTTAAGAGCGACGGACTGCCAATCCTTCTTCAGTCCAGCCCCATGGCACCGCAAATCCACACACCCCCACACACTCATGAACCCAGACCACATCAAGAATGCAATCACCTCATTTATCCGCGTCCAGCTGAAAGAATCCGGTGCAAGCGGTGCAGTCATCGGGCTTAGCGGCGGCATCGATTCAACGGTTACAGCATACCTCAGCGCTTGCGCAATCGGGCATGAGAACGTGCTCGGTATCCTGCTGCCTGTGCGGAATCTCACACCAGAACATGATGAGGATGATGCCATCGATATTGCGGATCGGCTCGGGATCGAGTACAGGGTGATCGAGATCAATGACATTTTGCAGTCATTTTCGGGTTCGATTCCCGACTACGATCTGGGTGCAGCCGTTTCGAACGGGAACCTGATCGCACGAACCCGGATGTGCGTGCTCTATTATTATGCAAATCTCCTGAATCGGATTGTAATCGGGACTGGAAACCGGACAGAGCTTCTTCTCGGATACGCCACGAAATACGGCGATTCAGGCGTGGACATAGAGCCGCTCGGCGATCTATACAAGACCGAGGTGTTCAAACTTGCCAGATACCTCGGTGTTCCGGAACAGATCATCGAAAAACCGCCGTCTGCAAGACTCTGGGCAGGGCAGACCGATGAGGGGGAACTCGGGATGCGGTATCAGGAGATCGACCGGATCTTAAGGATGCTTGTTGATGAGAAACTGAGTGCGGAAGAGGTCGTGGCACGCGGGGTACCCGAGGATAGTGTCTCTCGCATAACCTGCCTGATCCGCACAAGTGAACACAAACGACATACTCCGCCGCGTGCAGGCGGCAAGACCTGAAGCCATGAAGACGATGACACAAGCGTCGACGCCAGAGGCGTTACTGGCGTTCGAACTCTCTGGTGAGCATGATGCCATACCAGAAAACGAGGTGCTCGCATGTATGCGTGCGCTCGAGATCGGGCACGACCTCGCAAAGAGTTGGGAACAGTGCCTGCTCTTAAAGATCAGGGGCGATCCCTGCGAGATATCAAAGATATTGTCCGCGAGACTTGCGATGACGCATCATATCGTATCAGTCATCCTAAAATGCGATCCGCTGGAGTCAAGCATCCTTGAATCGGTTCGGGGCGCAGAGATAACCGTGCCCCCCGGAGAAACATTCAGCGTCAGGGTAAAGCAGATAAAAGGCTCCTTTGTACCGGCAACACGCATGGAACGGCTCATAGGCAAGGTTATTTTTGAAAGGAATAGTGGGGCAAAGGTAGATTTAAGCAACCCGGATCACAAGTTCCGTGTAATCATCACAAAAGATTCATGCGTCTTCGGGGAAGTCCTCGCATCGATAGACCGGGGGCAGTTTTGGGATCGATTGCCGCATAAGAAGCCGTTTTTTTATCCGGGAGCGATCTCGCCGGATATAGCTCGTGCAATCGTAAATCTCTGCGAAATCCGCATGGATGACATTGTCCTCGATCCGTTCTGTGGAACCGGCGGCATCCTGCTCGAAGCGGGTATGATCCGCGCCCGGGTGCTCGGGATCGATGTGCAGGAATCAATGGTACGCGGAGCGGACATGAATCTCAGATCTCACGGATTTGAGTACCAGTTGGCTTCCGGGGATGCCTGCAATCTGCCGCTTAAGGATGGGTCGATCGATGCAGTGGTCACTGACCCGCCTTATGGGAGATCTGCCGTTGTCATGGCAGAATCCGTCGAATCGCTCTACAAGAATGCTCTTCCGGAGATATATCGCGTGATGAAAAAGAGCGGACATGCGGTTGTGGTCTCTGACTTTGAACTGCCGTGGGCGGATGAGATCGGCTTTGTCGTGACCGGACTCTATAAAAACCGTGTTCACCGGAGTTTGACCCGGTATATCATGGTGCTACGTAAGTGAGGATGTCTATTTCAGCCACACACATCCGGATGAAAATTCTGGGGCATCAGAAGGACGCTTGTGAATTTTGTTTCTTCTCTCGATCCTAAGTTCATACGCACGTATGAGGGGCGATCTGTAACTACCATGCAGTTGGATCGAACGTCCTTCCAACAATACTCGTGGCATGGCTGCTCTTCTGCAGGAGGGGCAGATTAACGTTTGGTTTTTGGTTTTCTCAGAACCGATACCGCATCATCGCCCCTACGACCAAAGTAATATCCCCCCAACAAACCCAAAACCACGCCCAAAATCGTACCCACTACAACAATTCCAAGTGGCCCCAATGTATCTCCTAATCTTACTAACAATGACCTCTTATCCACAGTTAGAGTTCTTCTTTCGCCATTGTACTCTGCAACTATGTCAAAACATTCATTATATCCTCTTGGAATCTCCACAATAGCATAACCTGCTTCACCAGTCATTTGTGGGCCAGAAAGCAATCTTTCTATACCGTATTCATAAACTGCTACCGTTACATTTGGTAAAGGTGCAGAATCAGAAGCACATAATGCATTTACTCTTATATGATCTTCATCAATAACTTCTCCAATTTTGAATAGAACGATGGCTCGTGACTGGGTGTAACGAACTGGAATATGCCGACGGATACTATCAACAATACAGTCGTAACAATTAACGCCCCGATCTGCAATGTTTTTTTGTTGACGCTTCCCTTCATGTTTCTATCACCTGCCCCCCTCATTATTTCGTTTCACGCATTTTATTTTGCGGTAAATTAACATTTGGTTTTTGATTTACCCACGAAATCGATACCGCACCATCGCGCACACCACAGCAATCCCGTCCCGGATCGGATTGAATTTCGAGTCTCCTTCCCGTACCGAATATGCGATCGGGATCTTTCTGATCCGCAGACCAAGCCGCACAGACTTTGCCGTGATCTCTGTCTCGATCCCGAAGCCGTCCGACTCAAGTTTCATCTGCGAGATCGCATCCCTTGTAATGCCGCGGAATCCTGAGAGATTGTCGAGTCTCGCACCGTACAGTACCCTAAACATCGTCCTTGACATCCAGTCGCCGATCCTGAGCAGGAGCGGAAGCGATCCTGCAATAAACTCCGTGCGCTCGCCGATCACAAGATCATAATCTTTGAGCGCATCGATAAATTCAGGGATGCGCTCGACCGGATACGTATCATCGACATCCACGAAGACGACGTCATCGTCCACATACTCAAAAGCAACCCGAAGCGCATCCCCTTTCCCCTTCCCGTTGTCGGATATGACTGTGGCGCCCATCTGCCTTGCGATCTTGGCGGTTCCATCGGCAGAGTGCCCATCGACCACCACAATCTTGTCAGAGCAGACGCTTCGTATGCGGCAGATGGTCTCCCTGATGGATTCACTCTCGTTCTTTGTTGGGAGTATGATTGCGGTCATGGTGGTATGGATATCTGGTCTGTTTTCCGCAGGCAAGACATGTAACGACCACGCAGGTGCCGTTCAGTCTTGTCCGGCATGTTCTGCCATGAACATACTTCCCGCAGTGTTTGCACATCCTGCGCTTCAGGTGCGCGGGGATGCGTACACGATGCCGCATCCCGATCCTTCTCGCTATATGGATGTAACGGTCAGCCATGAGCGGACGCGCTTCTGATATCGATTCGGCGAGTTCGAAGAGCCGCTTTATCTGCTGCCCGGCAATGTTCTTAATCCATCTTTTCCGGTGTTTTCGGGTCATTATGGTTTGGTGGACACTGTCGATTTTTCCAGTGAAATCGCCATGCCCTTAGATTCTACCGCAGAGTGCGCAGAGCCACGCAGAGGACTTACGCAGTCTCGAAACTCTGCGCCCTCTGCGTACTGCCAACGGCTGTGCTTCGCAGACCGCGGTGATAAATCACTTGATTTCCAGACAGTGTCAGTTTGGTGTAATATATCTGTTTGAATCTAATTAGTACCGATCAAGCATGAAGCATCCGAAAAAGCAGAACCGAAGATTTATTAAAACGTGTGGCACAATAGTTAAAGCGAGGTTGGGCAATTATGGCAGAAGCAGAGGGGGCGGGAAACATCTTGGAGACACCCGAGGAATCCGGGATTCCAGCCAAGCCTGACACAGATTCCGGTGAAACAAATCCGGATGACGGCACTGGTGCCGAAGAGATCATTAAAGAGGAACTGATCCATCATCTCGAGGAGGATATCGAGAGGCTCAAGGAACAGCAGGACGAGCCCTCTGAAAAAGAGAAGCCGTCGATCATGGATCGGCTTAAGAATCTTTTCAAAAAGGAAAGAGTGGGATTTGAGCCATACAATCCGGAAAAACATGGACCTCTCGTTTTCTTTGATGGGAAGGAAGGATATGACGAGATCGATAGATACTGGGTGAATGAGCCTTATGCGTTTGTTGTGGTCCTCCACAATAATGAGCGGGACAACCTGTGGTACCAGGTGGTTGAGCCGCATCTGAGCGCATTTGAGAGAGATTTTCTCGAAGAGATCCGATCCCGGCTCAGGGATGCGCTTTTGGTAGAGAATATCGAAAGAGAGGAGGATAAGGAAGAGATTCTTGTTAAGAATGTTAGATCGATCGTGCGCGACTATGCGATCGATGTAGAGGTCCCGACGCTTGAAAAGATACTATATTATATCGTCAGAGATTTTATCAAGTTCGGAAAACTCGATGCGCTGATGCATGACAGCACTATCGAGGATGTATCATGCAACGGATTTGATATTCCAATTTATTTATATCATAAAAAGTATTTGAATATCCCCACGTCAGTCATCTTCGAAGAGGATGAACTGGATTCGTTCATCATCAGACTTGCACAGCGCAGCGGCAAGCACATCTCAATAGCAGAGCCGATGGTCGATGCTGCGATGCCGGACGGCTCAAGAATCCAGATGACGCTTGGAACGGCAGTGACATCGCATGGCAGCACGTTTACGATACGGAAGTTCAAGGACGTTCCATTAACGCCAGTCGATCTGATCAACTGGAAGACGTTTTCATCCGAAAATATGGCTTATCTCTGGCTATGCATCGAGAACAATAAGAGTTTGATCTTTGCAGGCGGAACAGCGTCCGGGAAGACGTCGTCGCTCAATGCGGTATCGCTCTTTATACCAGAGAGGGCAAAGATCGTGACGCTTGAGGATACGAGAGAATTGCAACTCCCGCATCCGAACTGGATTCCGGGGGTGACGAGGGATGCGTTCACCGCTGATGAGCGCGGTGCGATCGATATGTACGACCTCCTCAAAGCCGCGCTCAGGCAGCGTCCCGAGTACCTGCTGGTCGGCGAGGTCAGGGGTAAGGAGGCGCTCACACTGTTCCAGGCGATGAGCACAGGACACACAACGTTCTCGACGATGCATGCCGATTCCGTTGCATCAGCGATACACCGTCTCGAGAATCCTCCGATCAGTGTGCCGAGAACGATGATCCAGGCTCTCGATATTATAAGCATCCAGGCGCAGATATACGTGAAAGGGCAGCGTACCCGCAGGTCCACAAAGATTGTGGAGATCACTGACATCGATCCTGTCACGAAAAACATCAGGACGAACGATATCTTTGTGTGGAATCCTATGAATGACGTGATCGAACGTGTCGGTGAGTCAAAGGCGCTCAAGGACATAGAGACGAGGCGTGGCTGGACCACTCATGAATTAAAAGCGGAACTGGTACGCCGACAGAAGGTTCTCGAATACCTGAGCGATACCAAGATCACTGATTTCAAGGCGGTAGCAACGATCATCCACGCCTACGAAGCAACTCCTGAGAAGGTGATGGAGAAACTCGGGATTGATTGGGGGTAGTCCGGGAGATCCAGTTAGACCACTTCGATGGACGAGAAGAAAACCTGAATCCGTGTCAGGGGTCTTATTACTCCACGATATCGCGCACTTCTTCGCCATCCACGATCATGGCGAGCATGAAATACTTCTCGACATACCGTGTCAGTTCCTCATCCGAGATGCATGAAACCCGCTCTTCCTCGTCGTACAGCTGTTGAATGTCCTTCTGGATCTCCACGATTCTCGGATCGTTCTTCTCGATGCTGACCTTCACCTGCATCAGTTCATGGAGCGCCTCCTCGACCTTGTGCCTGACTACCTCCCTGCCGGAGGAGTCTCCGATCAAGAGTTGCCGCTCTGCACCGATGACCTCGGGCGGATACGGTTCGTATGTGAACGGATTCTTGATTACACCGGCGGTGTGTATCCCGCTTTCGTGTACGAAGACGTTCCTGCCAACGATCGCCTTGTTTCTCGGTATCCTGATCCCTATGTGTTGTTCCATATACTCTGCAAACCGTACCATGCAGGAGAGGTCGTATTTCTCGAATCCTCCAACCCTTCTTACGAGAAATAGCAGGATCTTCTCGAGTTCCGTGTTTCCGCTCCGTTCCCCGATCCCGAGAAACGTCAGACTCGACCAGTTCGCGCCATACCAGAATCCTGCAAGCGCTGACGAGACGCTGAGCCCAAAATCATCATGGATATGCGTCTCGATGTTCTTTGCGCCGAGTTCCCTGAATGTCGATACAGTCTTTGGGATGCTGTATGGTTCACACGCATCTGCGAACGGAACCGCAAAACCGAGAGTGTCGCACAGTCTGACTGTGCAATCAGGATCGATAGCGACGATATCCTTAACCAGCGGGTACACAAAACCCTGCATATCAGCACGGGTCACGTCCTCGAGATGTGCACGGGTGCGCAGCCCGTGATCGACCGCATACTGGAGTGCATCCAGATACCGTTCGCTCGCCTCCTCCCGACTGTTAAGTTGCATCTTATCAAATATGTGCGAATCAGAGACCGACATCAGCATCCCGGCCTCCGCAATACCGTCCACATCAAGCACGAAATCGATGTCAGAAGGCAGAGCGCGAGCCCATCCAGTAATCTCAGGGCACTCGTATCCGATATCCTGCATGGCTTTGATGGCATCCCGATCCCGCTTCTGAAACACGAACGTCTCCAGTTTCTCGATCCCGATCTCGTGTAAAAATTCGTAGATCTTGAGTTTGTGCCTCCTTTTCATCACAACGCCCGGCATCTGCGAGCCGTCCCTGATCGTGCTGTCGCTGATGAATACCTCCTGCCCGAGAGGAAGCTCTATCTTTGGAAGATCGTCGTAATTTTTGTAGATTACCATTTTGTTACCGTGTAATCAGCATCTCTGCGGTATCTGCCCGGTACACCCAGTCCGGGGAAAGCGCACCTGTTCTGCGATAGTACTTCACAAGTCTCCGTATCTTGGATTCTGTCAGTTGCAGCGCACGCTTGTTATGAACGTCTTTCTTATTTTCTGCAAGATGCGTGCGTAATCGAAGCGCTTTTACGATGAGGTTCCGCATCCCCTCAGGAACGTTCGGCGCCATGTCGTGATCCGAAACCGTCTGCATGATCTTCTTCTGCGTGATCAGTGCGGCGTCCGGGATGCCATACCGGTCCCGAAGAATCATCCCGATCTCGCTCGTGGATTTATCCTGTTTCCACAGGTCGATGATGATCTGCTCGACCTCATCGGCTCCCATGTCGACCCATGGTGGACTTTCCTTCCGATAGGGTCTTGTCGATCCTGATTTTCCTTTCCGTCGTGAATACATTCGTGCCATGTTGGTTCTATGTTACAGCGTACCTGATTTAAGTGTTTCCTGATGGTGGGGGCTTATCACACCAAAATCTCCTGCTCCTTTACTTCGCTGCCCATGCAAGATCCACGATCCTGCGCATCACCTCACGCACAGGCACGCCGGTCTTCTGCGCAATCGTCTTCGCATCCTCAAACTCGGCTGATATGGAAAAGATGCAGCCGTCTTCATCGGCAGCTATCTTGACCGCAGCATCCCACTCCGTGCCATCGATCTCGATCCGGACCGACTTCATCTTCCGCTTTGCGATCAACCTGTGCTTGGTGGGGGATATCCGCACACCAAGCGAACCGGTCTCCTCGATGATCCTGCGTGCGATCCGTGCCGAGTCTCCGGGTTTTGCGATCACCTGGATCAGATGCCCGCTCCGCCCTTTCTTCATCGTCGCAGGGATCACGATCGCGTCATGCGCGCCCATCACCATCAGTTCATCGATCAGGTTGCCGAGCACCTCGCCGGTCACGTCATCGACCGAGGTCTCGAGCACCTCGACATCATCCCGGCACAGGGACGCCGCCGCATCCGCCCCCCGACCATCTTCGCACCGGATGACGCGCAGCACGTTCGGAATCTCGAGATCTGCCTTCCCTGCTCCGTACCCGATACCGGTTGTGACGCATCCGCCACCACTGCCGGGTTCTTCCCGATCTGCCAGATGCGCAAGTATCGCAGCACCGGTCGGGGTCAGCAATTCATGCTCGATGCTCCCGTACTCCCACGAAAGCCCGGAACCTGCGAGGATCTCGAGCGTTGCCGGTGCTGGCACAGGACATCTTCCGTGCGCAGTATCCACAAACCCCCTGCCTGCAACGATCCTGGCGCAGAAGACCTTCGAAGGCGCGAGATCGTGGATCGCAGCAGATGCGCCTGCCACATCTGCTATGGCATCCGCCTGCCCGAGTTCGTGGAGATGGAGTTCGTCCTCGCTTACACCATGAACCTTCGATTCTGCCGAGGCGATGCGGCTGAAGATGGCGAGAGCGTCTCTAACGATGGGGTCTGGCAATCCTGACGACATGATATCTGCTACGATCTCAGGATATGTGCTGGTTTCAGATTTGTCTGCAACCTCTGACACGCTGACCCGGGTTGCAGAGATCCCTTTCTTCGTTGTCCTTTCGATATCCACGGTGACTGGCGCCACCGATTCCATAATCTCTTTGATATGCGCGGGATTGGATCCAAGATCGATTAAGGAAGCGATGATCATGTCCCCGGATGCGCCCATGAATGGATCGAAGATCAGGCAGGTCATGGATGATTATGTGTGCGCAGGTGTACATAATGGTGCAGGTTTCCGCCCGCGTGGGTTACATAAGTCTGTCAAAAGGGTTGATGTTGATCTGCTGATGGCAAACTCGCACGGGAAGTACATCACGGACGATGAGGGGCTCGCCTTCGCACGAGTCGGGTTCCTGGTGTATGATCGGGTTGGCTACCAGCGAAGAGCGATCATCGGGTATGGCGGAGGGATCGATCTGGTGGACGTGATCGCCGACGCGATTCTCGATCATGCGGACGCGTAGTCGAGTACAGGCACTGTTTGGGGGGGGGTGCGCCCATCCTGATGGTACTATAGTGACGCGATGGGGTTTCGTATTTTTATAAAATGTCTACCAAGATATTCTCGCAAGGCTTATGTAGGGTGTGTTCTCGATTAGTGTGCATGGAGCGTAGAGAACTGTGCAAGGCATTTCCACACCTCAAGAAATGGTGCAGTAAAAGTCTCTGGGCACCATCCTGTTTTTATGGCTCGGTTGGTCATGGATGGAAGGTTGCGGAGAAATACATACAGAATCAGGAGAAGCCAAATGCGAAATCGCTATGTACAGGCTCCGTACTTAAGTCAGGGGTTTAGTGACTTCATATAGAAACGTTTGGGGAACACCATGCTAAAGATTCTTGAAATTATAGCGATTTATAGTAGTATTGTGGGGGGGTTAGTTTTTCTCTATGAGCACCTCACAGATGATGAACAAAAGAGACATCACAAACAAAAACTTTCTCACTTTCTAAAGAAGATTCAGTCTATACGATCGCTTGAACTTACCCAGAATGATGCAGGTCTTATACTTTCATGGCTAAATTATATTTATGGTAAGCCCTCTGAAAATCGATTTTTTGCTCGTGATTTTTGGCTGTGGCGGCCTGCAAGGGTTAGCATCTTAGTGGCTGTGTTTACTTAGCACCAGCGGTAACTTTCGCACACTTCAAATCCAGCGTGTTGTGGTATGAATCTATACTATTATATCTTTTTATTTTAGTGCCCATAAACGCATTTCTTGACCTTGTATCTGTTAATGTCAGTGGGATTCTTTTTTTCAAAATGTCCAAATCTTCTCATCTGCGATATATAATGTTGTTCATTTTGTTTGATTTTATAATTGCGAGTTTACTCTACCTAACTGGGCCTGCTTGGGTTTCCATCGTAGAAGCTGATTACTTCTCCGCCTTTTTAATGTGGCACTGTCGAAAAATCCAGTGATATCCGTACTTTCCACCCACCACGCCCATCCAACTCCCCTCGTCTACATATAATTAAAGTCCATGACCAGAGAATCCACACCAGATTTGCCACATTTCCCCAACAATCCACCAACAAAACACGAAAACTGCCCGCACACCAGTCAAAAATCGATAGCCACTGCTAAGAGTATGCAAGCACCATTCACGACTAAAAAATCCTCATCCAGTATCCAGAAACGGCACAAACATCAAAAATGCCTCCAGAATCGTCTTTTCACACCTACCCAGTAGCCCCGCCCTTTTCATCGCCGATAGTTTCATCTGGTTCTTGATTCCCCGCTCAGTCCGGAGTTGCTTCTTTCTATGTGTCTTCAGACTTGCCGAATAGTAGTTCTCGACCAAATTATTCGTTGCTGGCGCGTCTTCCATAAAATAGAACTCTGTGAGGTGTTTCCAGTTCTTTTTAATCATCCTCAACCGTTTCTGTACAAATGCCTCAAAAGAATCTATCTCCACCATCAACGTGCTGAACACCTTCACAGCCTCGAAAAATGTCCTCTGCTCAAGATTTTCTTCCTTGCGTCTCCGCCCCAACTCACATTCGTGTACAAACTGCCTGAAAATAGATATACTACTTTTTAGCCATGCCCCGTACTCCGCATCGCCCTTCAGCCTCACAATCCGCTCTTCTTTCGCCATTTCCCCTATAACCTCGATCTCTGCATCTCTGTTGTAAAAGATGTTTAGCAAGCGGTATTTTATCAATTCCTGCTCGATGGTTCCATGTTTCGGAAAATCGCCCACTATCAGCTTGTTCAGGTGCAGGAGGCATAACTGGTGAATCAGGTTCTCCCCAAAGAAATTTCCAAATACTCCTGGATAACTTGAGTAAAGATCGGTTACGACGAAAGTCTTCCTTGTTGGATCGAGATGCGCCTCGATAAAGGTTTTAATGGTCTCAGGACTCTTGTTGTCATAGAGTTCATCCGCGATCGGTCTGCCAGTAACACCGTCCAGCAATGTCAGACGGAATTTCTGTGTTCTGCCCATTTTTGGATGCTGTTCGTCATAATGAACGATCTGAATGTCTTCTACAGGTGGGATGTACGTTCTTTCGACCGAATCCGTGAAACCGTTGTGAATGGTGTCTTTTCCTCTGGGGAAAATGAGTTCCATCACCGTGGATGCGCCATCATATGATACGTTTTGAGTCCGCAAGCGCTGGTAAATGCTGTTTAT
>JGI12150J12686_100595_pt1 | contig 11637 bp, 9 predicted proteins | sample ANMFosRound1_FD_12686 | JGI IMG/M metagenome (IMG submission 12686)
GTACTCCACACTGTTTGCGAGACGAATGCCGTTTGTTGCGATCTGAATCTGTATAAAGCCGAGATCACGCGCCATCCTGATGATAGTCGGCAGATCGTCTCTCACAGTTGGTTCACCGCCTGAAAACTGTATCGCCCAGTTGCGTACCGGCGTTTCTCTCGTTAAGAGCTGCATCATCTCCCGGATCTGCGCAATCGATGGCTCGTACACATAACCTGCGGCGGCAGCGTTTGCAAAACAGACCGGACACTTCTGGTTGCACCGGTTCGTCACATCGATGAGCGAGAGAACCGTAGTGGTCTTGTGTTCAGGACAGAGCCCGCAGTCGTAAGGGCAGCCCTTATCCCTCTCGGTCATAGGATTATCGACACCGGTTCCATCGTGCTGGAATCTTGCGAATTTTTTGTAGAGCGCGGCATCAGACCAGTACACATCACTGAATGTGCCGTGTTCTGCGCAGGTCTTCTTCAGAAGCACCTGTCCGTTCTCTTCATATACGGTTGCATCGATCACTTTTCGGCATTCCGGGCAGAGCGATTTTGTTTGCATGGTATCACTCTCACCTTCAATCGGTTCTATCCAGTCATTAAATAGGTTTCTATCGGTCAGACGGTTATGTTGTTGTCGGTTATGTTGTTGTGATAGGAGCAACAGTTTTACCAAGATTATTTATACTATTAGTAACCCGCGGTACACAAACCATTATCAGGGGACTTCACTATGCAGAGACTACCTGGGACCCGGAACATAGTGTAACCAAACCGGGAATTTAACCGCCGAGTACGCGGAGGGGATTAAATGGTTAAACGCTTCTATCGTCATCGGCGGTTATTTTCGTGCCATAAAGCACAGGATCACAATCAGAAGATCAATCAACGTACCTCGGGTAGTTACTATGCTTCTGACGATTCAAGAACCGCCCATCCCACCTCGCCTGTTACCGGATAACCACCCAAACACCCTCTGCAAAAACAAAATAATCCTGTACTTGACCGGCAGCGCCTTTGACATAATCTTCCGTCCGGATAGTGCATCTCTAAAAAACCGCAGTTTATCCCTACTCCCGATCAGGTCCCGAAAGGTCTCGTGATCCATAAAAAACGCAAGCGGCTTAACCCCGAAATGTCGCTTCACGCTACCAGCGATCTGATGGTACTCACGCCGCCAATCCACGACCGATCCGGCTTCTGACTTTATCGCATCGAGTGTTGTTATCAGGTTGATCGTGCCGCCCTCGATTCCGATGATCCAGTTCGTCCAGATATCATTCCCGCTGAAGATTGTGAGCGTGACAAGTGCATCATCAGGTGCAAAAGTCATGATCTTCCTAACCGTTTTATACTCAAGATCCGAAAACCAGTTTGAGCCAGCCGGGTACTGGCAGATCCCGGTCCCGATCTCTGAGGATATGGCGTCTTTTAGCGAGAACAATTGCTTGATATAATTGGCGTCAAAGTCAACAGTACTCTCAAATCTGGTGAATATACGCCGTATCGCAGGATATGATATGGCATAGACCCTATCCACACCTTCTTCGTGGTGCATCGCTTTGATAACGTCTTTCAGTCGCAGGTCCTCCGCAAATCGGTCCTTGAGTTCAGGTCTTGACCCCTGCCCGGTCTGCACAATCTTCAGTGGCACACCGGAATCGTGGATGATGATAATCGCAGTCTCTGGCTTGCCCCGGTGGAATAGGGCATGATAGAGGTTGTTCCACTGCTCAACACCCCAGTCCAGGATTCTGATATCCTCACCGATCATGAGAAGCGACCTCAAGAATCCGGACCGTGTACGCAGGAATCCTGATCATCGGACCAACCATCTCTTCGCTATCCGGATCAAGATATATCCCGCCGACATCAACATCTTTCTCACCCCTCCCGGTGTTTGCAACGAATAGAACCTCTCTGCCATCTGCTCCGTCTGCTATGTGCACTGTTGCATCGATCTGTGGATCAGTACATGGGATCACGCGCCGCATCCCGCAAGCGGCTGCGATCCGATCGATTATGCTGATCAGCCCCGCCGGGACATCTTCTGTAATTCTTGGAAAGAGGAATCCGAAGTGGATGATGCTACCGCTCCCGATCTTCTGCTGGTAGATGATTGTTCCAGAGTCAGCGGTCAGAACAGAAACGGCATCGGTTGCGCCGGTATCGAATATGTCTGCATCTTTCAGTTTGATACCCTCCACAATCACCTCATCCATCCGTCCGTCAGGTTTTGGTAGGTATTCTCCGATAATTCCAAATTCTTTGATATGTTCGTCGAATTCAGGGACTCTTGGTCCTATAACAAGACATCCACCATCTTTTACATAGTTGATTAATTTATACTGAACGTCTCGGCTCATAAAATCAAATGCAGGCACTGCCACCACCCTGTACTCGGAAAGTCGCTCCAGTGGAAGTTCGGTATCCCCGATAGCAACAGCGTACTTCGCAACACCGAACCCATAGTACAGCGCATCCCACTGCCGCCCATATTCAAGCTGGATTACGTCATTAAATCCGAGATCGTCCTCGCTGACATAGTATTCAGGCGTGATACCTCCAATAATCGGGATCGGCGTGAGAAGCGACGATGCAAGTTCGAGACGGGCACAATCACGGTTTATTAACAGGATTCCTTCGCATTTTATTCTCAGTTTCTGATAATTTATCCGTTTGATGATCCGGTTAAACCTCTGGTAGAACCGGAATCGATCTTTTCTGACTCCTCCGAATCGGTCGATCGGGCTTCCAACCCATCGTTCACGCTCGACCAACATGTAAAAATTGATTCCTGCAAAACCGTGCATGAGCGCGGCATAAGTTGTGAATTCGGCATCGTCGAGCATGATCGGTTTGACCGGGATCGGGAGTGCGACGAATCCCGATGCAAACTCTGGTATGAACGGCACGCGACTCATGCCATTCAGATACTGGACGCACCGTTTTACTTTATGATACTCCTCTTTGTAGTAGTAGAGGTCAAAACCGACCGCATCAACGATCTCTTCCATCTTAATCTGGTTGTATGGCGGTTTTATGCACACCCCTGGCAGATTATGATACATGAACGTGGCAACGCCGCGTTTCCTTAACATATCACTGATACGTGCAAGCCCGTGCTGTAGATAATACTCCTTGTACTCGATCCAGTCCAGATAATATGGAATATCGCTCTTGTTTTTGGCATCAAAGTCACGTGGAGGTGGTATTTTATCGAACGAAACATAATCTGTGCGATAGAGTTCGTTCAACAGATTGATATCCCTGTATTTTTCTTTCAGAAACCTTACATACAGACGGATCGCGCCGGTTGAGTAATCGTGATCATACGGCTGGGTGCGCAGGAAGAAGGACATCTCATTGTCTGCCTGAACAGCGATTACACAGCCGTGTGGATGGAGATGAGCTCTTATGATCGGGCAGACATGATCGAAATACATGCCGACTTCCTGGTAAAATTTTTCCGATGCATAACTCGGTACAGGAAACATCCTTGGAGGTGATGGGAATACCACTGAGGTACCATCGGCAGTGACCGATTGGACCAGAGGATCCTCCAGAACCCGCTTTGGAAAACCGAAATATGTGATCTCGGAGTTGACATGCGGACCCGGACGCAGCAGCACACGCAGATCTTTATCCTCACAGAGTGTTAAGAATGCGTCAAGATCGTAATCAGGGTTAACCTCGCCAAAATCAAACTCTCCCGGGGAGATTTCATGAACACCCCATGGTATGTAGGTGCAGATGACTGAAAAACCCATCTCATGGACTCGATCGAGGATCTCCCCCCATCGCAAGCGTTCGAGCCGCCAGTAATGGACACTGCCACTCACAAGAAGCGTTCGTTCAGAGTTAAGATAAAATCCCCCCTCCTGTGCCGTCAGTGCCATGTCACTTGCGTATGCCAACGTATTCCCGTAGATCAGCGACTCTGAGTCTCTTTGTAAGTCTGTCTATCAATGTCGAATCCAGTTTCCAGCCAAGATCCAGTTGTGCGTAATAATAGACCGTTCCGAGAAGTCCCATCGATTCCAGACGTCTGGATGAGTTCGTAACTTTTATGTGGGGAAAAAACTTCACGTCCCCGATCTTGTTTATCCGTCTGCTAAAGTCCACATCCTCGAGCAGGACGTTTCTGTATCCACCACACTCAGTGTACGCATCCTGCCGCACACAGGTGTTAAAACCGGGAAGGGTGACAGAGAGCAATTTATCGCGCATCAGAAAATACTTGTTGGCGACGGTCGCTGCAAGTTTCATCTGCTCTGATTGTTCTGAGAACTCAAATCCGGTTGAGAATGCGACAAGATCAGGATTGGTCTTGAAGGTTTCATAGACATAAGCAAGGTAGTATCCGGGTATCGCGGTATCTGCGTCGATGAATATGAAATATCTGCTGCTCTTGCTTGCATTCATAGCTCCAAAGTGTCTGCCAGCCCCGATCCCATGCTCTTCGCAGCAAATAACGCGGTCAGTGTACCTCTTTGCGATATCAAGACTTCCGTCTGTGCTGCCACTGTCTGACACGATCAGTTCATACGGTGTGTTTGTGTTCTGGTTTGCGATCGATTCAAGCGTCGCCTCGAGGCAGTTAGCTTCGTTTAAGACCGGGACTATGACCGAGATCTCAGGTTCCATGATTAGATTCTTGGTGCCGGATACACTTTAAACGTTGAGCTGGTGGTGTCTACATCCGCCCGTGCCTGAGAATCGAGTAGAGAAGCCAGAACCCCATCGCTCCGGCACCGAGAAACCCGATGATACTGATTATCGGGATGTAAGCCGCACCCACGCCTTGCGTGAACCTGCTCAGTGAGTTGTGGTAAATCAGCACTGAACCTGGGAACGATTGGATTGACGAAATCAGTGTAATCGGCATTAATGGCTTCGCCGCTGCTTGCTCTGCTCGCAGACAGTGGCTAAAATTTTTATCAGCCAGAGATGGACACTGATTACACAGATTAATGGTATAAACAGCTTTGCAGGTCAATAGCGCTCCATTTTGGTAGTTGTGCTTACCCGAGACAGTCCGGTGTTTCCAGAAAATAATAAAAACTTCCACGATGAGCAGCGGAAAAAGAAACTTGCGATCTACTCGTGGACATGCGCCCCCTGCATTCTTCATCGCTTCAGCGCCCGCCATCCCCCAAATGCCAGAAGCGCTATCGCAGCCGCCACGATCAACCACTTATTCGCCAGGAGCTTCTTTGAAAACGGAACCTTCGGAGCCACAGTAACCCCGATCTGCATCGGATCCGAGATCTGGATATCACCATCCTCGTCCTTGAACCGGATCCCTGTGCTCAGGTCATACACCTTCGGAACCGCGCTGCGGTCGGTGTTGACACGGAAGTGAGCGGTCACAGACTCGCCAGGCACAATCGTGCCGAGACGCTCCTGATTCGTAACCGCAGTAAATGGCAGCATGTCGCTTACGCGAGCGATCGCATCTGTTGCGGTCTCTTCACCGGTATTCTGGTATGTGACGTTTAGAAATCCGGCCCCTCCGACCTGTAGATCGGATGCCACGCCGGTGACCTCGAAGTCAGACTCTTTCTCGACTATGATCACTATGGTCTGGTTCTGCGCCCCGGTCGTATTCCAGTAATTGATATCCGGCTTATCAGGGGTGCCGCTCACCTGCACATTCCGGATGTGGTCGTAACAGGTCTCTATATGCAGGGGGTATGTGCCGGCGGGCGCATCATCATCGATATGGATCGGAAACCGTGCCGTTCCGATTTTGCCAGCTTCGATGGACTCGATCTCCTGCACATCTATTATGACATCGACAGGCGAACTGTCTGCAAAGAGCACGACATCAACATGGTCTGCGCACGATTTTTCGATCTCGACATCCAGTTCGGCTGTAGCAAGTAGAACTTCGTCGTCGTAGTCCTCATCACTGGGATCGAGATATTCATCGCCTTTGATTCCGTAGATCGCCCCGTAATTTTGGATCGTAATCTCAAGTACCGCATCCTCGCCGCGATCTAACTCACGATCTCCGACAAGCGTCGCAATCAGGTAAGGCTCACCTGTGACATCGTAGTAATTCGTGGACAGCGTGTAGCTCTCTGGGATGTACTCGCTTCCGACCGCAACCGGAACCAGAGCCGCGAGCAATAAGGCGGCTGCAGTGATGGTAATTATGGTAGTCTTCGTTTGCACCGGATCACCTGCTCAATCTTCCTGTTCATCCGTTCTCGGGGTGTTCCTGTTCTTCCCGGCAAAGTTCGTGAGATAGTACCGCACTCCGGCTGCCACGAGCACGAGAAGTACGAGCAACACAGCCGGAAGAATGTAGGGCTTTACCTTCGCAGATGTCGGTATCAGAGGTTCTATCGTAGCGGTTGCAGTCATAGACTCTGATATTTTTAAATCCCCTGCAGCATCTTTAAACCTGATCTCGGTATCGATGCCGTACGGCTTTATTGTGGCGTCGGAATCCGTATCAAGTACGAAGGTACCGGTCACGCTCTCGCCCGGGGCAAGCGTTCCGAGATATGCCTGATCATCGGTGCTGCTGAACGGATCGGTTACGCTGATCCGTGCCACCGCTTCGGTCGCTATCTCCTCCCCCGTATTCGTGTAGGTTATGGATAGCGTTCGGCCATCCTCGCCTGCACGGAGATCGGATGATACGTTGGTAACCTCAAAATCCGCTAGTTTCTTAACGGTTACATAGAGTGTCTGTGTCTGATCGAGTGTGTCGTACCAGAGGTTCACATCAGCTCTGCTCTCAGAGACGTTTCCGCTCACCTGCGCGTTCTTCTGGTACATGTAGCTCGTTGCAAGTATCAGCGGGTAGGTACCGGCAGGGGCATTATCATCGATCTCGATGTTGAATCTGGCAGTCTTACGCGCTCCCTTATCCCCTTTGATCGATCCTGCCTGCTGCGGTCCCGATTTCACCTCAATCGGGCTCTCCTCTGGAGCTGCGAGCATTGCAGTGATCCCGATCGCATTCACCTGCTGGAGCTCATATCCGAGTTCCATCCTGGCGAGATCGATCTCTTCGTCATCATCAGGCATGCGGTCGGATTCGAATCCGAGAACAACTCCACGGTTGGTCAGATCGATTGCAAGCGTCACTTCATCGCCACGATCGAACTTTTCGTCGCCGACGATCGACGCTACCAGGTTTGGCTTTCCATAGACGTCGTAGAAGTTCTTCGAGAACGTGAAACCCGGCGAGAGGTCGTCTGGCAAGCCGGCGGCAGTTGTTGTGTGCATCGATGCCGCTGGCGATACGTTAGTGGTGTTGTGATGCCGACCTGCCCGCAGCTCGTCGGCAGGTATCGCTGCTGCGAGTGATGTAATTGCTATTACTAATAGTGCTATAAGTATCGTCTTATTCCTGTTCATGTCATCTCCTTCTTTGTTTTGTTTTATCCCGTAATTCCTTTTCCTGTTCGGTTTGGCTGTTTCGTCCGATCAGGTTCCTGTATCTTCGCAACCTTTCGTGCCCTCCACCCCTCGCGCATCCGATCCAGCCACACGATAAGCACCGGAAAGACGAAGAAACTTGCGATCAGCGCAAGCAGCACATCGATCACGGTGATGATGCCGAAGTTTCTGTTCAGCGAAAACGGAGATGCGAGCAACGCAGAAAATCCTGCAAGCGTTGTACAGCCGGATGCCAGAATCGCAACTCCGATCTTACCAGTGGACACCCGGATTGCATCAATCGGGACAAGTCCGTTCTCCCGTTCCTCGAAGTACCGCTCCATCATCATCACAGCATACTCAGATCCGATGCCGAGAATCAGTGCGCCGAGTGTTGCGGTCATCGGCGTGTAGTCCATGCCGAGCGCGTACATCACGCCTCCGGACCAGCCGATGACAAGGGTCATCGTGAGCACGGGCACTATTGCTTTCAGCCAGTCGCGGTAGAGCAGGAAGAGTCCGCCAAGGATCAGGATAAGACCTATAAACGTCATCATCCTCCTTCCTGTCGTGAGCGCTGTAAGCACCGTGGTCATTGCAACCGGGTTTCCTGTGATCGTGACGGTGACGCCGGGCGGGAGCTGCGTCCATCGCACATCATCCTTAACCAGTCTGATCAGTCGATCGATTCTGGGAAGTCCAAGCCCGGATATCGCATCCCCGATGCCGAGATTGATAAGCGCAGTGGTACGCCCGTAGATATACCGATCTCTGGTACTCTCAGGAATCGTTTGTAAAATAGCGTCCACCTGCGCCGCATCCTCCGGAAGCTCCCCCTGATTCGCTGCCTTTATCGGACCCGCTATGCTTTCTCCACTGGAAATGTAGGGGTGTAGTTCAACCTCGTGTGCGGAAAACCGATCCATCCACTCGATCACAGCAGGATCGGTCACGTCATCCGCCTTTATGATCAGATTCAACTGATCGGTGCCACCAAGAACCTCGACCATGTGGTCGATGTCGATAAGCGCGGGCATCTCAGGGGGCATGAACTCCATCACATCGGTCTCGACCCCGATCATCGTATCCGCATACAGCCCTGCAAAACAGAGCGATCCTGCAACACCGAGCACGAGCAGGGGATTACGCGCAGACCAGACCGCAATACTGCCGAATAGTCGCTCGGCTGCACCATCCGCATTGTTATTGATCGTTCGCGCATTCTTCTGTTTGCGGTTCTGCCTGTTGTTTTTGTTCCGGTGCAGCGAGTAGATCACTGCAATTCCGATGAACAGCGCAGAAAAAAAGCAGCAGATGATCCCGACCAGACAGAGCAGTCCGAAATCCTTGATCATCGGCACCGTGGAGGTGAATAGGCTCACAAAGCCAAGTCCAGTAATGATCAGCGCGATCATAACAGCAGGCGCGGTGTGCCGTACCGTTTCTGAGACCGCTTTCTTCGCATCCCCACTTCTTGCGAATTCCTCTTCGATGCGGTTGTGGAACTGGATCGCATAATCGATGCCAAGTCCGATCAGAATCGGAAAAGCAGACAGCGAGACTATCGTAAGTGGTATACCAAGAAATCCCATCGCGCCGAACGTCCAGACAATTCCGATGATGACTATCGGAAGCGGAAGCAGCCGCCACCGTGCATGTTTGAACGCTATGAATAGCACCACCACCATAAGTAGCGATGCGATCATAAGGAGCGGTCCCATACTCGATTTCATCTCATCCTGCATAGATACGTAGAACGCTGGTTGTCCGGTGACGATGACATTGTATCCCGGTGGAAACGATGCCAGTTCCACCACATCCTCAACATCGGCAAGGACATCGATCATCTCCGGATCGGTGAGACGTGCCGGCATGGTGACATATACAGCAGTATGCCGTGTATCAGGCAGTACGATCTCGCGCTGATGTTCTGGTATCGAATCGATGAGCGATCTGACCGCTCTCTGATTATCAGGAATCCTGTCACGCCCTGATCCTCTGAGATTTGCCTGACGCACCATAGTTGCAAGATTAACAACCTCCACAACATTTTTTGTTCCGGAAATGCCAGTATCCAAACGATCGATGGCGTGTAAGACCTCAGGCGTGGTCACATCCCCATTCTCAACCATGACCACGATCGCTAACGTTCCGAAGTACTGCCGGTACAACAGGTCAAAGTCCTGATAAAGGCAGGATTCCTTTTCCACGAACGTTTCGATGCCTGATGCCATCTCGATCCTCTGTGCACCGGCAAATGAGAGGAGAATAAGAATAGCCGCAACAGCGAGTATCAGGATTATGTTCTTCTCGATAAATACTCCGATTTGCTCAAATACATCCTTGATCGAGATGTCAGCTACCCCCTATTTTTCATCCATCTTCATACAGCCACCGATGCATCCCATTCAGTCTCAACAAAGTGTTTGAATATCGATGCAGCCCCGACCCCCTCCATATAGATTGCCATGAGATCGTACATGCCGGTATCCGCGTTTTCGCTCATGATCGCAATCAATACTTCCTTCCCATCAACGATCAGTATTCCGCCGCTTGCGGTTGATTTATCGGCAGGAAATGCTCTGATTTGTGCCCCTGGGATATCCTTTGTAATCTCTTCGAGTCCTTCGCTCCGCGAGCCAGTCACCCTCACAGTAACGCCCTCTTCGATTTTATTGATTATTTCACCTTTTACATTCTCAAAAATCGGGTATGTCTTTGCAATCTCGTGAAACGATGGATAAGACGCAGCAAAGATGATATCGTTCTGTGTGCCCCTGATCATCTCGATAATTTTGTCGCTTACGTTTTTTACTCCACTTATTGTCCATATCGCCTCTTCTCGTGCTTCTATCCTTTGTGTCTGATAAATTTCTTTGAGCGAGGCAAGCGCATCTTCGCTTTCAGCTATAAAATTATTTTTGAGTTTTTCAAGAGCAATCTCAGGAGGAACCGCCCTGTATCTCATCGGTTTGGAAGACTGAACTTCGACGATCCCCCGTTCTTCAATCCTATTTAGCGCACCGTACACAGCAGAACGCGGAATCCCAGAGACCAGATGGATGTCCGATGCTGTTCCGCTTCTGATCTTTACAAGTGCGGTGTACACCTTTGCCTCGTACTCGGTGAGCCCGATATCACGCAGGGATTCGACAGCGGTCTTCATAATACCTTATCTGCTGCACTGCTTTAAATATGTTTTGATTTGATTGACTTATGTGTTGTTTTTACAATACTGACAATTCATACAAGGTACTCCCAGACATCTATGCCAGAACACATAAGTCAAATAAATGTGTTGTGCATAGAGGAGGAGTATCATGATAGAATCACTCAAAAAACTGGGACTTCTTGGAATTGGTGCAGTAGCCATCACCGAGGAGAAGATCAGAGAGGTCGTAAACGAACTCGTTGAAAAAGGAGAGATGAGTGTCGATGAAGGAAAAACCCTCGTTCACGAACTCCTGACCGAGAAAAAGAAGCAGGTACAGGACTTCGAGGAAAAAATCTCGGGGGATGTGCAGAACGCCATCGGTAAATCAAAGATCGCATTGAAGGACGATGTTTCTCGTCTGGAAGATAAGATCACAGAACTTGAAAAGACCGTCCAAAAACTGGTCGAAAAATAAGGAATCGCGGGGATATCAGAGGGATCGCCAGGAAAGTGACGCAAGAGTGAGTGAGTGTGAAAATGGAGAAGAAGTATGACGCCATCGTTGTCGGCGCAGGAATAAGCGGACTTCTGGCTGCACTGACGCTGTCAAAGCATGGTAAGAGAGTCTTGGTGCTTGAAAAAAGTCGGCACGTTGGCGGAAACTGCAACAGCTATACGATCGACGGTTTCCAGGTCGATACCGGACCGCATGCCATCACGCATCTTGTGGTTGGTCCTCTGAAGCGGTTGATGGATAATTATTTCGATCACACCCCCGTGTTTGAAGATCACGGGTATTACTATGTACGAACTGAGAACAGTTTTGTCAAGCTCCCTTCGAATCTGAAGGAGTTTATGACATTCGATGTACTTTCGAAGAAGGATAGGCTCGTTCTGACACCGGCTATCACCAAAGTGCTCACGCTCTCTACTTTCGGCGTAGACCTCTCCAAACAGTCGGTGTATGAATCGCTGCCGCGTACACTCTCAAAGGATGCGTGTGATTTTGTCGATACAATCTCATATTTTTTGTCGGGCAAGTCGATGAAAGAGATGTCTATCCACAGGATCCTGACGGGCAGCAGCTTTATCAGGGAC
>JGI12150J12686_100487_pt1 | contig 11552 bp, 9 predicted proteins | sample ANMFosRound1_FD_12686 | JGI IMG/M metagenome (IMG submission 12686)
TCGAAATGACCTGGAGATTGTTCCTTACGCGATGGTGTATCTCCCGAAGCATTACCTCTTTTTCCTCCAGCGATGCCTTTATCTGGTCTTCTGCCTTCTTGCGTGCCTCCCCCATCTCTATATTGTGGAGACCAAGCGCTATATCGGAAGCCACCTCTGCGAGGAGTTCCTTCTCCTCCCCATCTATAGTGACACCGGGTGCAAGCAATATGGCAAGCAGTCCGAAGAACCTGCCCGCGTGTTCGACACGGATGATCGCAGCTTCTTTGCCGCGACCTGCACTTTCAAAGAAGCAATCTCCACACTCCCGGGATTTGTCCATGACTACAAAACGGTCTTTTCGGGCGAGTGCGTCTCTGATACAAGACGGATGATCGCCGCCAATTATATGTTCACAGAAACGGGAGACATCTTCTGGAAAACCAGAACCCTTGACCATGGCAAAGGTTTCACCATCCTCTGAGAATCCGAGCCATGCCGCATCGTAGCCCCGCGCCTCTACCAAGGCATCACATGCTTTCTGGAATAGAGGGTCTCTGTCCTTCTCCCTTATGATCAACTGGTTAACATTCCTGATGGCTGCAAGAACGTTGTTTAAGTGTTTGATGTGTTCCTCCGCGGCTTTGCGCTCGCTGATTTCCCGTTCCAGGTCAAACATCTTCTTCTCAAGCTTCTGTATCAGACGCTCATTATACAGTTTCATGTACACCGGCTCTTCCAGTGTTTTTTCAGTCGGTTTAAGCTCGCCCCGCTCATATTTTTCCAATGTCTCCTTTATAATTTTGATGAAATCGCCAGGTTCGATGGGTTTTAGGATGTAGTCTGCTGCACCAATGCTCATAGCAAGCTCCCGCGACTTCTTATCGACATAAGTGGCACTGTAGAAGAGAACCGGTATATTTTTTAGTTTTTCATCACTTTTAAGAGTCCTGCAAAGCTGGAAACCATCCATCTTTGGCATAAGAACATCAGTGATGATCATATCTGGCGGGCGCTCCCGCGCCTTTTCAAGAGCTTCGACGCCGTTTTCGGCGGTCTCCACATTGTAGCCGTATCCTAGAAGGAGCTTCTGAAGTAAGTATCTATTCTGTTTTATGTCATCTACTGCTATTATTTTCATTTTATCACCTCCAGAAATCTTCTTATCTCATCCATGAATGTTTCCGGATTTATTGGTTTTGCAATATATCCATCGCAGCCCGCCGCTACAGCTTTTTTCTTATCTCCTGCCATCGCATACGAGGTTAAGGCGATAATCGGCACGGATTGGTAGCCCTCTAATTTTTTAATCCTTATGGTTGCTTCATAACCATCCATCTTGGGCATCTTGATGTCCATGATAATCAGATTCACCCGCTGCTCTCTGGCAGTTTCCACGCCTTCCAAACCGTCGTTAGCTGTGACTACCTCAAAGCCATTCTTTTCGAGAATGAACGAGACGAGGTATCGGTTCCTTTCATTGTCATCCACTACCAATATCTTTGTTCTTTCCATTGTTATCCCCCACGTTTAAGTGGCAGTGTAAGCGTGAAGATACTGCCTTTGCCATACTCACTTTCCACCCGGATATCGCCGTTTAAGAGCCGGACAAGATTCCTGGCGAGGTACAACCCAAGCCCGGTACCCCTTTCTTCAGAAACTGTATACTCCAGTTGTGTAAACGGTGCAAACAATTTTTGAATGTCTTCCTTCTTAATCCCAACACCGGTATCCTTCACTATAATTTCTATACTCTTATCTTTTTCGATGGCTTTGACTTCCACTTCCCCCTCTTCTGTAAACTTGATTGCGTTATTCACCAGATTCACCAGAATCTGTTTGAAACGCCGCTCGTCACTCATCACATTTATGTTAGGCATCTCAAAGATGAGTTTTAGCCCTTTATCTTCTGCTTTTGGCTTAAGACTGTCTCTTACCTCCATCCCTGCCTCAGCAAGATTAAATTCTTCGAGATCAGGCTCCAGTTCGCCTGATTCTATCTTGCTGATATCCAGGAGGTCATTGATGAGGGCCAGCAAGTGTTTCGAACTTGCATAAACCATTCCCAGTTGCGTCCTCTGCTCAACGTTGAGTTCTCCGGCGAGTCCTTGCAAAATGATCCCTGTGAACCCGATGATGGAATTGAGTGGGGTGCGCAGTTCGTGGCTCATGCTCGCCAGAAAGATGGATTTCATCCGGTTTGCATGCTCTGCATCCTCTTTTGCTACCACGAGTTGTTGTGTTCTCTTCTTTACTTCTTTATCAACTTCGGCTTTTGCCTCTTGCAGCTTACAGTGTGCTTCTCGTAGCCCAGCCTCCGCCTTCTTACACTCTGTAATATCTCGTATGAACACAAACTCGGCAGGCTTCCCATCATACGTGATTATACCTATGTTAAATTCAACATCTATCCTACTACCGTTTTTGTGTTTGACGGCTGTCTCGTATATCGGTTGAACATCTTCTCCTGCCATACGACGCTTGTAGCGGTCAATAACTCTGGGAAGCTCATCCGGGTGAAGATACTCGGTAAACGGAGTATTGATTATCTCCTCAACAGTGTGACCGATCATTTCTGCCCCACGCTTGTTTAAGTATGTAATCAGTTTGTCATGAATTATCACGATACCTGCATCTGCATGTTCAATCAGGTTACGATATTTCTCCTCACTATCCCGAAGCGCCCTTTGCGAATTCCCCAGATCTTCTGCAATCTGATTGAAACTCGCTGCCAGCGTTCCGATTTCATCCTCACTCCGTATATTCACCTGTGGCGAAAGATTTTCCGGATCCATTTCCTTCACAGTTTTTGTAAAAGCCTCAAGCGGACCAATAACAGAGCGGCTCATGAGACTATAAATTGCAAGTCCCATAAGAACGAAAAATCCCACTAAACCAAAGACTAAAGCTTCGATGGTTGTTCGGATTTGCTCATTGATGTATTCCTTTGAAAACCCAATCTCAAAGCTCCCAATTACCTTATCATTACTTGTTATATTGTACTTTTTCACATCCAAATCTTTGGGAATATTCTGCTTGGCAGCCGATCTGATCAGAGTTCCGGTACTATCGAATATGGTAACAGATATAATACTCTTGTATGCCAGAGGTGCTGTTATTGCCCGTTCCACCTGCTTGTAATCATACAAATCTAACATAGGCGCCAGAGAATAAGATAAGGATTCCACCGCTGCATTTCTACAGACTTCATGCTTCGCCATCATTTGCTCTTCCACGACTTGATAAACTATGCCAACAGAAACTAATGTGTAGAGAGCAGTGATGATAAGAATAAATAAGATTGTCTTTTTCTTAAGACTGTTGATCTTTAATTTTTCTTTCATTTCCTTCCCCCAAAAAAGCCGTTAAATTCCCGGATATATTCATTCCTTTTTCCACCGTACTCTGCTGCATCTTCAGGCTGTATGATATTCAGATCACCAAAGGAAGGTATCCCATCAAGAGGTGCCACATCCGCCCGGATAGAATATTTATAGTTTAAATGCTGCATGAGTTCCTGTCCTCTCTTGGAAAGGAGAAAATCCAGAAACATCTTTGCTTCTTCCGGGTGGTCTGTCTGATTAATAATGGCGACTGGGTTAATGATAAGCGGGATACCTTCTTCGGGATATACCCCCCTGATAGACGTTCCTTTTTTTACCCTGTAATTGTAAACGGTGTGAATGCTGAATTCGCCAGCAACATCGATTTCTCCTTCGAGAAGCGCATCGGCTAATTCTTCGGTCCGATAATAAATTTTCGGCTCTTGAACAGAAAGCAGATCTTTCCAGAATTCCACCCCAAGTTTTTCACGCAGTGTGTAATACTGACCGTACTGAGAGCCCGCAGTATTGATATCTTCCAGTCCGATTCGCCCCCTCCACCTATCGTCTAAAAGGTCTGTCCAGTTCTGCGGTGGAGTATCTATTCGGCTTTCGTCGTATGCCATACACATCCCAAATCCTGCAAATACTGCCCAGTAGTCCAGGTCCTTATATTCTTCCGGATAATCTTTATAGTGTGGGGAGGCGTATTTCATCAGATGCCCCCGGTTCTTTAATTCAACGAATGTCCCGACATCAGCGATGGTTACGACATCTGCTTCTGTTTTTTCATTTTCAATCTCTGTCATCAATCTTTCTCTTACAATAAAAGTTGAATTTCTGACAACATTAACCTCAATGCCTGTTTCTAATGTAAAGGCATTTACAATCCTATCTGCGTGTATTTGAGGTATTGAAGTGTACCAGATTACAGTACTGGTTGTTGGTGTAGCGTTTACCACAATTTCCGGTTTGAGTTTATTATCATTACCTGTGATACAAAGATATGATTGGGCAAAACATAGCCCCGAAAAAATTATCAGTAGAACCATCCAAGTATGCTTATCCATTTTTCCCACCTTTCATGTGTGTGCCCAACCACGGCAACGGGCAGCTTGCCCGAATGACCGGACGTTTTCATATCACCACTCCGTAGATCCATCTCTTCGAGGTTTTGATGTTAGTTGTCAGTGAGACTGTAAAAGTACTTCCAGTCTCAATTCCGTGTCCCTCACGTCAACCTGGCAGACCCACCATCTTCTATGTCAAACTCCATCTTAAAGGTTGCTCCGCCATCGCTGGTGACCTCCAGGGTTCCCTGCAACTGGTCTTCAGTGAGGATCTTTACGAGACGGAGACCAAGCGTCTTTGACTCATCGATATTAAATTCCGGAGGCAGTCCAACGCCGTCATCGCTCACCTTCAGATTGATCCTGCCATCCCCTGATGCGGTGAGACTGACCTCAATCTTGCCTTCGTCCATCCCCTCGAAAGCGTGTTTTAAGGCGTTTGAGAGCAGTTCATTGATGATCAATCCGACAGGCACTGCAACTGATATCGGGAGTGGGTAATCATCCACCCGGACAACACGAGTAATTCTTGTATCCCCGACCTGATAACTCTGGAGCTGCCCGAGCAACCGATCCACAAACTCCTTCATATTTATCTCTGCAAGGTCGCTACCCTCATACAATTGGGAATGGATAAGGGACATGGTCATTACCCGGTCCCTCGATTCGGAGAGTATTCCCTTCGTCTTTTCATCTGTAGCATTTCGCGCCTGCATATTAAGGAGGCTCGAAACGACCTGGAGATTGTTCTTTACCCTGTGGTGTATCTCCCGGAGCATCACCTCTTTCTCCTTTAAGGCGGATTTTATCCGGTCTTCCGCCTTCTTGCGTTCGGTGATGTCAAGCGTCATCCCGACCATGCCGATGACCTCGCCACCGGAACCGAAGAAAGGGGTTTTGCTTGTGGAAGTCCACACAAACGCACCGTCTGCTTCGGTGACGAGTTCCTCGATGTCGTATTTCGGTTCGCCGGATTCCATCACTTCATGGTCATACGCCATGTGAGCGTCCGCCTGCGCCTTTGGGAAGAAATCATAATCTGTTTTGCCTGCTATTTCATCAACAGAAGTTCCGGTCTTATCGGCAAACGCCTTGTTTGCTGCAATATAATTGCTATTCCTGTCCTTGAAGTAGACGAATGCCGGAATGGTCGAGAGCAAGACTTTCTGTTCCTCAAGTAGCTCATCTAATTTCGCAGTTCTCTCTTCCACCTTATTCTCAAGACCTTTACTGTATTCTTCCAGTTTTCTCCCGGATTCTTTCAGGTTGGACGTCATCACATCAAACGCCCTTGCAAGTTCCCCGACCTCATCCTCTGTTCCGGTACCGACTTTGTAATCCAGGTTCCCTTTCATTATCTCGTCAGTGCCACGATGCAATTTCACAATCGGGTCTGTTATCGTTCTTGATACCCGGATGCAGATCAATATGCCAAGGAACAAAAGACCTATAAAGACCGAAAACATCGTAGTAGTCAGCCTGGCGACCGATGCGAACGCCTCATCTTCATCGATCTCTGCAACCAGGCACCAGTCCATCGCAGGTATGGGTGCGTAAGCCCGGAGGACATCCACACCGCGATAATCCTTGTATAACGCTGCTGCTGATGTGCTGGCAAAATGCTCCGGATCAACATCTTGTTTCGGGGGCGCATCACTGAATCTTGACGGGGTTATCATGTATCCATCCCTGTTCAGGACGTATATCCCCCCGGATTCTCCAAGACCTGTCTGGTCTGTTGCTATTTTAAATATTTTTTCTGCGTTAAAATCTATGAAAATAATCCCTGAAAATTCGCCATTCACCAGGATCGGTGTTGCTACGCGTATGATGTCATTGCCAGTGAATACCGAGGTACTGGGATTTGCAACACAAATTTTTCCGTTCTCTATCCGGAAGAGTTCACTCGCATTTTCATCGCTTTTAACATCCGCATGACTGGAAACAACCACGGTACCATTTTTATCCAGGACCTCAATCCCTGAAATAGCTTCATGCACTTGTATCGCATTACTTATTCTCAGGTTGGCAGCCGCTATACTCCGGGTGTGATTTTTGCTTCCATCTACTACGTCCCTGAAAACACCCTCCACCGACCGCAGCGCAGTCTCCTGGTCATACTCGCCCAAAACCGTCCCGATATGGTTCGCTCTTGATTGTGCGGTCGTCTCTAAATTATTGCTGACCTGTTCTTCGATGATATTCGTTGAGACGGTTCTACTAATCAGAATGGCAGCCATGCCTGTAATCAAAACAAGCGAAAGCATGACGGCAAGAAATTTTGTTCGGATATTCATTTGCTTTTCCACCTATCAATTCTCCCCCGATTCCCGGGGAAGGTTCGGACCAATTTTTAATAGGACATAGCATCTATTCACTGGTGATTTGCAACAAGTCCTAATAAAAATATCGCTCATTCAACTGCACGTATGGAAATCAGACAACTCCTTCCTTAAACGCAAAAAGCACTTCCGGTCTCAAATCTACAGTCTTTTTAATTTCTTCTGGTCTACAGTCTTTTTAATTTCTTCTGGTAGGTTGGAAAACATGACACCAATCCTGCAAACACTTGGTACGATTGGACTTCCGGAATCAGTGAAATGTCGAGTAGAGCCCATAGCGCACCTCTTGTTTCATCGGTGTTCGGTTAAGGTGCCACTAAACCATCAATACTATTATATACAATAAACACAATTATTGCGGTCTGGGGGTGATACCATGGATGGCCATAATAAAAGGAGGCTCTCTGGTATCTTGAGTTGAAGTGAACTTATAACCTATCTGGAAAAATCGGAAGCATTTTTTGATTGGTTACAGTGTAACCATCCAAATAACCACTTCTTACAAAAGTCAGAACAAACCCTTCCTCATTTTTATAGCAAGTTCTCTGATCTTTTCAAAGTCTTTTGGAGGTTTGTTTACTCCAAAAAACACTTTAAGTATTGTATATATACATTCTGACTTCGTCATACCTAAATCTCTTGAATCAGCTACTATTTCTTCCACTCTATCATAAACATGATCATCTACTCGGACTAGTAGCACATTTTCCCGTTTCATAGATGGTTACATTGTAACCTTGTATAAAAAGCTTTTCCTTCGCCCAATCCACAATTTTTCAGATCGACTCTTAACTTCTTCGTATTTACCACCTATTGAAGCGCATGATAGCGGTTTTGTTTTGTAGTGTGATACAGTACAGATATGTGCAACTCGAATTACCAGAGAGCCTAAAAGGAACCAGTGGGTTAGCGCTCTTCAGGGTTTTCCCGAAGCTACGCCAGAGGTTCCGTAAAGGGCGGATATGGTCGCGGAGTTATTATGTTGGGACCGCGGGAGAAGTGAGCAGCGAAGTTATTAGGAGATATATTGAGAGGGTAGAACATGACTAAAACCAACACTCAGGCAGCATTCATCCCCGCTACAAGTAGCGGGGTCTTCTGCCGCGTATCTATAATGTTAGGATTTGACAGGTGGAATGTCAAGAAACCCCTTAAGCTAACACCCATTCTACTCGCAGTGCTGCTCTTAGCCATTATGCTCCCTGCAGAGGCCGCTCTTCTATGCTCGTACAGCGGTAGCGATCCGGACTCGGAAGATTTGTATCTAGAAGATTGGTATCTGGAGCTCTCTGACTTTGAAGTGACCGGACCGGAACCTCTGATGGTGGGCGATACCGTGACTGTGTCATTTACGCTGAAGGCTATCGAAGTTCCGATACTGTTCGGCAAGCAGGGTGCGTTTGTGGCAGTAAATGACCCGGATGGCATTGATAGAAGCTTCGGATATACGGGTCAGGATCCCAGGCTGCAAGTGGGGGAGAGTATAAGCGTACAAGCAAGCACGACTGTGGATAAGGAAGGAGAATGGATATTCTGGCCATCATACCATATCAAAGTGGGCGACGTGGAATTTCCCACCGACCGTTTTGCCCCGGATGAGTGGCATGCTTGTTACCTAACGGTTGAGTTTGCTATGAAAGTAGGACACCAACATGGCAGTATTTATCTAATTATACTCAATTATATATAACATTTTTGATTATGAACGCCACTGATTTTATCTCCTTCAAAGATCCATCATCCAGTTCAATATTAATTTTAAGTTGCTTCAATTTAATATCTATAATACAAAATACAAATAGATTGATTAAATCTTTCGGCAATTTTATCTCGTGTTTCAGAATGTCAATGAAACCGTATTCTTCATCACTACCCTTATCGTTCTTTCGCCTCACAATCCGTAAAAAATAGATTTTATCAGCCTTGAAATATTTAACGTGCATATTCTCCAGATCCATGTCTTTAAGATCCTCCATATACTTGACATCTTCCGCGTTGAGTTCCGGATTGTTTGAGATCAATCGAGAATATTTTTCATAAGCGACGTTAAAATCCATGATCTTGACATCAATCTCCTGTTCATCGCTGAATTGCAGTTTGTTCCAGAATTTTTTCGAGAAGACGCTGTTGAATCCTTCCACCTGGCCATTATTCCACGGACTTCTTGGAGCGATGTATAGGGGATAAACGCCCAAATTAAGCAGGAAGAACGCGAGTTTGCCGATGTACTTTTCATGCGGCAGATTAGCCCCGAATGCAGAATCGTTATCTATTTTCAATATTTCCGGGATCGGGTGCGACGTCCATATCTCTTTCAACGTCTTGACGGTCTGTTCAGTGGTCTGTCCGCCAATCCTCTTCACTATGCCAAGCTTTTCCGGGCGGATGTATTTGCATGAGAGGAAGTTAATTCGGTTGTCAGAGCCTTTGAGATACTTTGGACCGATGAAATCAATACTCATCATACTTTTGCCCAATTTGGTCAGCGTATATTCCGGGTATTTCATGTACTTGCTCTGTCCTTTTTTCTTCTTCGCCGGGCTTCTCACCAGCCCCGCCTCTTTCAACACACGATCTACATAAGACTTCGTGACCTCTTCGCCGGTCTGGTTTTCATAATTCTCCTTGACCACTTCCGAACCTATGAAATAGCTATCTTCTTTCTCTAAGTCTTCTCTTATTCTTATAATTTGTTGTTTTGTTTCAGGCGCGTATTTTCTCGATGTCCCCCTTTCCCAGCCCCGGTTGTCGATCAATACCTCTCTTTCATCCATCCGCACCCATTTACCTACGCTATCTTTGCTCACCAGCAGGTGGCGCGCTATTTTACGGTTACTCCAGCCGTTCTCGTGCAGTTCTTTTGCCTTTTTACGTTTCGAGATTAATAATTCTTTTTTCATTTTAGACACTTATTTTATACTGGGGTTGTTTTACATAAGGTTTGCTTCACATATAAAGTGTCCTACTTTCATTTGAAACATAACCCCTAACAGTCAAAATCCAACCGGACTTAACAGTCAAAAAGATATCCTGGGATCCCCCACACCCGGAGATTGGCGAGCCTGTGACTGTTGCAGTTGTCGTGAAGAACATCGGAGCTCCGTCGTCGGAATGGGTTCACCTGATGCTCTGGGGCTGTTGCGATCTTAGCCGCCAGGTTCACCCGCTGAAATCCGGCGAGACGACAACAATTTATTTTGAGCCGCTCATCTTCGAAGAGCCCGGGGAGTTTGAGATAACAGCAACTATAGATACTGCAAGCAAGATAACAGAGTCAAACGAAGCGAATAACGAGAGAAGTGAGGTTATCACAGTCGGAGGGGTCTTGCCGCCACTATCCGTCTCGATTTTCACCGATCCGGTACCGTCAGGCGAATCAAATGAGGTAGCGGTTCGGGTCACCGCAGATGGCGATCCTGTACATGATGCATTTGTATCTCTCTCAGCCACAACCGGCGATCTTGATCCTGATGCGGGAACGACGGATGCAGATGGTGGATTCGTCTCGATCTTTACCGCGCCAGCAGTCCGTGCGGAAACGATGTACACCATACACGCCGAAGTAGAGATCGGGGATCGGGCAGGGGAAGGGTCAGTCTCTGATCTGATCACTGTTCCGCGGGAGATGCCCCCGACCGCATACATGGAGATGTACCCAAATCCGGTATACGAAGGCGAGAGCGTGACGCTTGATGGCTGGGGCGAGGATGAGGACGGTGAAGTGGTCGAGTTCAGATGGACGCTTCCTGACGGGACAACCATTTCGGATCATGGTGATTCGTCGGAGCTAACGCTCGAACCCGACGAGGTTGTGGCAGGCTGGTACGCTTTTGCGGTCATGGACGATGGCGGAATATGGTCAGAAGAGGTCGGAGAGGGACTGGATGTGGTGGGGACCGAATTGCCCACTAAACCGGTTATACCAGATGTTCTGGCGGCGATAGCAGTACTGGCTGCGGGCATTCTTTTGGTATATTATGTGTTTAGAAAGCCGCCAGACCCCAAGCCAGATCATAACATGAAGGAAAAGGAGGATAAAAACAAATCGGAAGACGATAAAGATGAGGAGCAACACGGCGCGATACATGCGACTTCTGACCCCTCAGACGCCAGGGTATTCGTGGACGTGGAATACAAGGGCAGATCGCCGAAGACGGTAGATAACGTCCTGATAGGTCCTCACACTGTTTTATTTTTAAAACGTGGCTATTTCGGCTATGAAAGAGGTAAAGTCGTCATCGCTAACCAAACGGTCCAGGTCCACCGTGATCTGACCAAGATGCCTGAAGTCAAACTAAAACTCTCAGCAGATCCAGCCGAGATCGTAGCAGACCGTGAATCGAGATCAACGATATGGATAGAGATAGTGACAAAAGACGATACGAGATACCAATCCCGGTTCCGAATGACACGACAGTCATTCTGGAGACTGACATCGGAACGATAGAGAGTCCGGTCAAGATACCTCGTGGGCGTGCTTCTGTCACGTCTACTCTGATACCTTCTACGTCAAGCGGAACTGCAACTGTGAAGGCAGAGGCAGAGTACGGGAAGATTGTGAAACTCAAAGGCAGCACAACAGTTGAGTTCCGGGATGCAAAGAGCGAATGACTGCGCTGGTTCTCCTGAATCGATTTCTGAAAATCACAAACAATAGGCGCATCATTCCTTCATATACTCGCGCAGCAGAACTGTGGCATAGCACCCCTTCGGCAGGAAGAACTCAGCAGTTACGCCCACTCCAGCATCATCCGCGCTCACATCAAAGACCGGACCTGCACCTATCAAAACCGCCCGGCATCCACCCTTCGGTGGGATCCCCGGGTACCGAGCTCGAA
>JGI12150J12686_103527_pt1 | contig 11483 bp, 14 predicted proteins | sample ANMFosRound1_FD_12686 | JGI IMG/M metagenome (IMG submission 12686)
TTGTGGGTACAAGGGGATTTCATGATTGCGGGAAAATGTGGGAAGATGGGGCAGAAATGGGGCGCAGGTGGTTGATTATTGGATTAATATATAATTCCCAAAGTTGAGCTGTCAATACCGCGTACCACACTGACACCACATCAACAGCGGTAGTCTCTGTCCGACACCAGAAACCCGGAGATATCCTCATGCTCATAAAAGACCTGAAGACGTGCAAGAAAATGATCGCAGGCGATAATACGACCCTGAGAGAGTTATTAAGTCCTTTGAATGAAGATGTTACTTCAAGATACAGTCTTGCTCACGCAACGGTGAAACCCGGTGAAACCACTCATGCACACCGGTTGAAGAGTTCGGAGGTCTACTACATGCTACAAGGAGGGGACGAGATGTATGTAGATGACGAAAAAGAGAAATTGCGTGCCGGAAATGTAATTTATATCCCTCCAAACTCAGTTCAGAGGATAAAAAACATTGGTGTTGATGAGCTGCAATTTATCCGCATCGTTGACCCGGCATGGCGGGCGGAAGATGAAGAACTCGAAGAACTGACCGAATGAATGGATCCGCAAAAACCACAGGAGTACCCGCTTCCACCGAAAACCGGACATTTTTTGACTTCTTCTGATCGGTGTGGAGAAATGGCGCCTGCCGCAGGGTTTTGCGGCGTGGCAAATCAGAGACCGGATATGCAGTAAAAATCTGGAATCAGTGAAATCCGTGTTAATCTGTGGCTGACAAAGGCTTTTAACCACAGATTAACACTGATAAACACAGATTGCGGTTTTTATGCATATCTTTCAGAAAAACTGAAAATGAGTTTTACCATACTTTTTAAAGTGGATACCACAGCTCCTAAAATGGTGGCGGCATCTCATCATCTCCGCCACCCCACATTTCATCACCGCCCATTAGATCACCAAACGCTTCATCGCCACCCATTCCATCACCCACACCACCAAACATATCATCGTCCATCCCACTACCTGGAAAGGCTCACACCATAAGGTACCCGTTCATTTAGAATGTGGGGGGTTCACACCATCGGGTACTCCGGATGATATTGGCCGTTTCCATGATACTTTCTTTGGTGAAGTATCATGGAATATACCCCCGAAGAGGAAGAACGAATAAAGGCAATTCAGAGGCATCTTGAAGGAGAAGAACCTGTAGCGATATACCGGAGTATGGGGCGGTCCAAACATTGGTTCAACATATGGCTGGGCAGATACAAAACGGGAGGTGGGGGCTGGTATAAGAACCTCTCGAAAAAAGCTAAGGTCATACCGCATCGAACCACTGAACGGATCGAGCATGCCGTTGTGAACATCAGGAATGCATTGATGAACGGCACAGAGGAATCTGCCAAATATTCCTGCGTTGGTGCCGAGGCTATACAATTCAATATGGAAGAACTCGGGTATGAACAATCTGAGATCCCATCGATATCCACAATCAAACGGATCATCAAGCGAAACAAACTACGGGTGAACAGACCTGAACGCTACAAAAGAGTTCATTCCAAGGGTCGATATACTATTCTCAACCCAAAATATGTCGACGAGCTGCATCAGATGGATTATGTTGGTCCAAGACATATCAAAGGCTACGGTCCGATCAACTCGATACATCTGAAAGACGTTGTCGGAAGACAGGCTGCGGGGAAACAGTATAACGAGAAAAACATAGATAATGCGATGGATTTTCTCCTAAACTACTGGAAACAACACCCGATACCCAAATACTTGCAGATAGATAATGGTATGTGTTTCATAGGGGACTACAATCATCCAAAGGCATTCAGTAGATTCGTAAGGCTGGCGTTATATGTTGGAATCGAAGTTGTGTTCATCGCTCCGGCAAGACCCTGGATGAATGGAACGATTGAGGAGTTTAATAAAGGTTTTAAGAAACGATTTTGGAAAAAAGAGCGATTTGCAGACCTGCAGGATATACGGAAAAAGTCACCGATATTCTTTGAAAAAGAAAACAGATTTAACGCATGGAAATTGAGAAATGAGAAGCTGAAGGCGGCCGATCCTAAACGAATGCTGCCACAAGATTTCACAATCAATGTGAACCGCTTACCCATAGTTGCCGGGAAGATACATTTTATCAGGGCGGTTGACTCCATTGGAAGGATCAGCATACTCAACGAGCATTTCGATGTGGGTGAGGAATATATCGACGAATATGTATGGGCAACCGTTGAAACTATGAAACAAATGCTCACAGTGTATTACAAAGACGAAGATTTGGCGGTGCGGGAGATCAAAAGATTTAGATATGATGCATGTGAGAAAGTGTACGATCGCAGAGATTCGATCTTCAAGTCCGGCTCACGATGAACTGGACGCGATACACCGATCTGCCCGTGTATATTTATGCACTGAGCCTTTCAGGGTACCTGATCCACTGAGCCTAAAACTTGAATATGGGGGTACCTATGCACTGAGCCTTTCAGGGTACCTGATCCACTGAGCCTTTCCAACTACCCATACCACCGTCCATACCGCCACCCACACCATCATCCATGCCACCACCCTCTGCGGTATCACTTTCAGCATCAGCGTCACCGGGCGCCCCGCCAGCGCCCCGCCCGAGGTACCATGTGATGAATTCGGTGTACAGGATGATCGCAAGCAGCGACGACCAGATGAAGAGCAGGATGTGGAGATTGTTGATCGGTATCATCCCATCGCCGAGCACTGCATGTTGATACGCCAGAAAGGAGATGGACCTGTCGGGCGCGATCAGGATTGTGAGTAGCGGCATTCCGAGCAGCACAACTGCTGCGATGAACGATGATATCCTGACCAGGAGTATGAAGACGAGCGTACTATAAAGTAAATATACTATCGCAGATAGAATCAGCATCTTCATAGGGAATCACCCTGATTGCGCAGTATCAGATAGCCAGCCGCAATCGGCATGAGAAATATGCATAGAAACACGGCGAAGATCTGTATCAGCAGTGCGATGAGACCACGGCTTCCGATCATCGCGGATGTGGTAGACCGGGACTGGGTCTCTGCAATCGCAGTCGTAGCATTTCCTATACTCTCGCTCTCTGTGGTCTCTATTCCATCCTCTGATTCAGCCGTCTCTTCTGCACCACCAACCGCATTTGATTTCACGATTCCGTGGTAGTCATAACCGTCTGTTACCGCAATCGTTGCAGGGGGCAGTGATTCCAGATCCTCGAACTGGATGATATAGGAATGGTTATGCGCCTCGCCCGGAAGCATCTGTCCCTGCCACCCGGTTTCGCCGCTGATCACAGCGATTCCCGGAGGAACCGTATCGGTAAGCTCAACTCCGGCAGCACGATCGCCCCGATTCCCGATTCTTATCAGTACCTTCTTGGTATGGCTATCGAGTGTATCCAGCACGGTCTTCGTCGCCGTGATCGATGGTCCATGCACCGTGATTCTGCACGGATGCGAGGCTACGGCATAATCTCCGTACTCTGCTCTGCATGCCGGAATTACGAATGTTCCGGCGTCCTTCGGGGAGATCTGGTACGTGATCTGTTGCGGCTGGTTCGGTGCCAGTTGAAGCGTCCATTCGGTGGTTGAACCGGTTTCAAAACCTTCCGGGATGCTATCTGTGAGTCTGACCTCCATATCTGTAAATCCAACATTTTTAAGCGTGGTTGTGACCATCGCAGATTCGGACAGGTTCAGTTCGTCCGGAGCGACCGATTTTTCGGCTATGATGTACGGCGTTATCACAACAGTCCGCTCACAATTTGCAGAATAAGTATCCCCGTTCCAGATACCCCCGGTCAAGTTCGCAACAATCGATAGATTCGACTGATACGGAAGGACCGGCGGATAAATGGCTACATCAAAGGTGTCATTCGAATCGATCACAGGGTAGTGCATGGTATAGTTCTGTTCGTCCGCCACAACCTCGAGAACGACGTTTCTAATCGGGAGACCGGTATTTTGTATATTCACGCTGCACTGGATCACCTGGTCCGGCTGGTAGACATTGAGCATATCAATTCTCATGACGAGATCGGTTGATAACCGCAGGTACGCTTCGATTGTGCAGTGCTCATCCTCCAGATATCTGAGGTGCACCTTCAGTTTCTCATCGTAGATGCGCGACTCACCAACATCGAACCGGTCTGATGCAAGATGAGTGCCATTCGTGTAGATGCCTAGAGCAACAGTTCTGTTCTCGAAATCGATGATGTGTATCAGATAGTCGCCAGCTGAGATGTTTTCGCCGATCTTCAATCGGTCTGTGCATTCTTTTGCCCATACGCTCTCCTTTCCGTACCTGTATGCCTCAACTGTCGCAGACTCATTCTCGATTTGGAGGGCAGTTATTCTGAATTGATCAAAATACGTCTCGGTATCGCCATCTGTCATGGTGTAGATGTCCTTGAATTGCGTTCTATGGTATAGAACCAAAACAGCGCTGTTATTGTCTATATCTCTTAGTTTTATGGTGTAATCGCCGATAACAGCGCGCCCGCTCAGATCTATGTGGTGAACCCCCTCGCAGATCCACGTCTCCTCCACACAACAATCGCCCGCCACAAGTGAGCACCAGAGCAGCAGCACGATCGGTATGATCGGCATGAGTCCCCTCCTCAATTCCATCAATAGTATATATGATCGCAAGGTGTTTAAATTCTTGCATCCCGGCGCTTCAGATCCCATCTCCCATATCATACCCCAATCTCCCTGCCCATCCAGGGTTCGACGATACTTACGATATCCACTGGCACCTCCTGGATGCGGAAGCCTCATTACCGAGGAGGTCAAATGGGATAACATGGCAAGAGATGTGGCAATCATAGGAATCGGCTGCACACCGTTCGGAGAATTCTGGGACAAGTCGTTTCGTGACATCTTTGTGGACGCGGGCGTAGCAGCAATTGAGGATGCCAATGTACAGGGAGATGCGATCGATGAACTCTTTGTTGGGAATATGAGTGCGGGAAGATTCGTGGAACAGGAGCACGTAGCATCATTGATCGCTGATTATGCGGGTCTTGCAAGTCTGCATATACCATCCACGCGTGTGGAGGCTGCGTGCGCATCGGGCGGCCTCGCGCTCAGGATGGGCATACTCGCAATCGCATCCGGGCATGCGGACATCGTGGCGGTCACAGGCGTTGAGAAGATGACTGATGTGAGCGTCTCGGCTGCAACCGACATGCTCACAGCAGCAGCCGATAGGGAATGGGAGGGCTTTGCTGGCGCCACATTTCCCGGATTGTATGCGATGATCGCACGCAGGCACATGCATGAGTACGGAACCACATCGGAGCAACTCGCGTCTGTTGCTGTGAAGAACCATCACAACGCGACAATGAACCCGAAAGCGCAGTACCGAAACGAGATATCCGTAGAAGCGGTTCTAGGGTCCACGATGATCGCGGACCCACTCCACATGCTCGACTGCTCACCGATAACCGATGGCGCCGCCGCTCTGGTGCTCGCACCAGTCAATATCGCACGAAAGTACACGGACACGCCGATTCGGATCATGGCGAGTGCACAGGCATCAGACACGCTCTCGCTGCACGACCGGGCAGACATAACCACGCTCGACGCAACGGTTGCGGCAGCATCCCGTGCACACGAGATGGCGAAGACGACGCCAGCGGACATCGATTTTGTCGAGGTGCATGACTGCTTCACGATAGCTGAGATCTGCGCAATCGAGGATCTCGGATTCTTTGAGAAGGGAACCGGCGGGAAGGCGACCGAGGATGGGGTTACGGCGATTGACGGCGATCTTCCTGTGAATCCGTCAGGCGGTCTCAAGGGCTGCGGGCATCCGGTCGGGGCAACAGGAATCAAGCAAGCCGTCGAGATTGCGATGCAACTGCGAGGCGATGCCGGGAAGAGACAGGTCGCAGGCGAGATCGGGATGACGCATAACGTCGGTGGGTCAGGCGGAACTGCTGTTGTGCACATCTTCTCGAGATGAGACGCGGCGATTTCGGGCTTTCGCTGGTTCAGTCGAAGATGCTCAATACCTATAATTATAATTGGTAGGAACCACGAGATTGCGCGGTCTGCGAAGCAGCGGCGTAGCCATCTCCACAAGATTTCCGTATCAATCTTGTGTAATCTCGTGGTTTTATATGCGGATATTCACACCATATTGGAGACTTTTTATTATCTCCTGGACTGGGTTCGGAAAACCACAGAGCGCACAGAGGGACACAGAGAAAAAAGCAACGCTCTGTGCCCTCCGCGTCCTCTATGGTTACTCTTCTTTGCCATAACCCGGGTCAACCCAGAAGAAATTAAAAAGTGTCCCATATTGAGTAAGCGCCCGCGAGCAATTAAATACCCACACGGCATTTATTGTATTATGCAAATTCCCTACGAACTTCTTGGCAGATTGTTCGTATATTTTGCAATCCTCGTTTTTCTGGTGACTGCGCTGGCACTCGCAGTCGGTCTTTACAGCTTCAGGAGACACAGGATCCTCTTTCCGAATTTCGTTCTTTTCATGCTGTATCTCTTCTACTCGCCCGCGAAGTGGATTTGCAGGGTGTTTTACGTCAAAGAAGAACTCGTTGACGAGATCCTAATCGAGTTCAGGAATGCGTTGATGCTTGAGCGCTTCAAGCATGTGAAAGAGCGCAGGGCAGTGATTCTTCCGCAATGCATGCGGCATCCGGAGTGCAAGGCACGTTGCGACCCGATAATTGGATATGAGTGCAAGAAATGCGGAAAATGCGATATCGGGCGCATTGTTCAGGCGGCAGAGAAGTACAATTTCAAGGTATTCGTTGTGCCAGGGGATAGTTTTGTAAGGAAGATTATTCAGTCATACAAACCCGGCGCGTGCCTTGGCGTGGCGTGTTACACCGAATTGACAGAGTCGATGCAGGAATTCGCAAAGATTGTGCCGGTTCAGGGTGTCTGTCTGCTGAGGGATGGATGCTATGACACACGGGTGGATGTGGATGAAGTGATTCACAAGATGGAGATGTGCGATTCATGACGTATGCCACAATGTACAACCTGATCGGAATTGTGCTGCTTGTTGTCGTGGTCGCATCAATCGCGCTGACACTTCTGGCTCTGCTTGTCAGCCGCATGAGCCTCACCAGACATGTCTGGGTCGCCAGTTTCTTTGCAGGCGTCCTTGATTTCTTTTATCTCCCGCTCAAATTTATGTTTCACAGGTACGCGGATGCGAGAACGCTCGACAAGTGGATGGTCTCGCTCAAGAACACGGCGAACAGGTCCGCTTTCATGAAGACACAAAATCGCCTGATGCTCGTTCCGCACTGCATGCGATCACTCGACTGCCCGGCGCCCTCCACGCGATTCGGAATTGAGTGTGAGTCGTGCGGCAGGTGCATCGCAACAAAGATGATTGTGGATGCGAAACGGTTCAACTACACGCTCCACATCGTTGCAGGCTCGTCATACATCCGCCACATCGTGAAGAAAGAGACCGCTGACGGCGCACTTCTCGTGGCGTGCAACTACGAGCTAAACAAGGTCATGCGATCGTTGAAGCGCAAGAATATCGTGACTTATGGCGTCCCACTCCTAAATGACGGCTGCTATGCGACCGAGGTTGATTATGAGAACCTGCTGGAGGTTATGGAGAGTCTGAGCGAGTGATCGCTCACTTCATGGGTATGTGTTTAGCTAACCACGAGATTACACAGATCTCCACACGATTTTTGTGTCAATCTCGTGAAATCTTGTGTAATCTCGTGGTTTTTTTTGGCTCTCTGGTAATTCGCGAGTGCAAGCACTTTTTCACTCTTCCGGAGGCTCCGGTTGTGGTAAGGAAAATTAAACCACAGAGCGCACAGAGGATCACAGAGAGTTGTTATTTTTATCTTTCGCCCCCTCTGTGCTCTCTGTCTGTTGACAAGAAGTTACATCACAGATTGCCGCACCGGCTACCCCTTCCATTCGGGGTAATCCTACCGCGGAATGCGTGGATGGCAACGCCCACGTAGTAAGCCCGCGGAACAACGTGGAAAATCTGAAAGTCCGGTTTAGATCAACTGCAAGGATAAAAGCACCATGAAGAGCGTAAAGCGAACCATTGTAAGAGTCGTCACTTATAATAAGCGAAAACGGACTGTTACGCTTAGACCAAAAGGTACGGAATCAGACTATAATGGCTATGGTGACGTTATAGTGGATGGACGAACGGTTCCCGGCTTACAGATGGCTTCTAAAGTGTTTGTAATTATCTGTGATATAGAACTTGGTAAGCCCTCTAAGCTCCCGGAATACCCGGGTAGAGACTCCGTGAGGGTAAACGATGGCTTACAGGGTAGAGGATTCGGTAAAAAGCAAATGACATCTTGTAATGAGATGTATAAGGGTTCAAAATTTGCCCTAACCCGAGAGGGTGCTGACTTGCCAAATTGGTGTTTCATTGTATGCAAGGAGGCAAACCTGTGAATGTAAGTAGTTCAATTACGCCATTAAAAGGCGAGAGACTTACAGACACTCGATCAAAACTCCAGTGGACTGATATTGACTGGAAAAAGATAGAAGAACATGTTAACAGGCTGCAAACCAGAATTACAAAAGCAGTTAAGGAACATAAATGGCATCTGGTAAAAAGATTACAGTATTTGCTAACCAACTCGTATTATGCGAAGTCATTAGCAGTAAAGAGCGTAACTAAGACCAAGGGTAAGAGAACAGCCGGAATCGATGGCGCGAAGTGGATAACACCGAACTCCAAGATGAACGCTGCTCGTAAATTATCTGATAAGGGATATAAATCTAAGCTGTTAAGAAGAGTCTATATTCCGAAGCCTGGTACAGATAAGAAGCGACCTCTAAGTATCCCAACCATGTACGATAGGGCGCTGCAAGCGCTGCACGCTCTTTCGTTAAGCCCGGTTGCTGAGGCAACAGCAGATCCTTGTTCGTTTGGCTTCAGGAAGTATAGAAGTGCGCAGGATGCGTGCCAATATGCTTTTATTTGCCTGAGCCACAAGAATTCTGCTCAATGGGTCTTGGAAGGTGATATTAAGGGTTGTTTTGATAATATCAACCACGAATGGCTTCTGGACAACATCCCTATGGACAAATCGATTCTGAAGCAGTTTCTAAAGGCAGGATTCATATATAATCGTCATCTGAATCCTACTAAAGCAGGAACTCCACAAGGAGGAATTATTTCTCCAATATTGGCGAATATGACACTGGATGGGATGGAAAAAGCCATTGCAACCAAATATCATGCCAGTAAAAGTGGTAAAATCGACAAAGGCAACTATAATCACGAAAAAGTGAATTTTGTGAGATATGCTGACGATTTTATCGTTACTGCAAACTCGGAAGAGACTGCAGAAGAGATTACTGAATTGATTAAATCGTTCCTGAAGGAACGTGGTCTGGAATTATCGGATGAGAAGACTCATATCACTCATATAGACGACGGCTTTGACTTTTTGGGCTGGAACTTCCGTAAATATAAGGGAAAACTCTTGATAAAGCCATCTAAGGAGTCGATTGAGAAGGTCACTCGAAAGATTAGCGATGTGATCAAAAAGGCTAAAGCATGGAAACAGGAGAATCTCATTAACGCTCTGAACCCCATCATCATTGGCTGGTCGAATTATCACCGATCAGTCGTATCTAAGGAGGTATTCAGCAATCTGGATTACAGAATGTGGAATATGCTCTGGAGATGGGCTAAGAGGAGACATCCGGATAAAAATTCCAAGACATGGATTGCCAGAAAGTACTGGCATAGCGAAGGGTCGCGGAACTGGGCAGCAATTCTCATTTTGAAAATTCTCTCGGGCATCAACCACCCGAAACAGCAAAAAAAGATAAAATTGCGATAGTGTTTCTTAAAAAATATGTTACTTTTGTAAGTTATATCACATTAGTTACTTGCATAATGTACTGATAGCGTGCGCCAAACAAAATTCCATTCCATAATTAGAATTGCTGCGGAACTGGGTGTTCTCTACGAAGAAGAACCGGCTAAAACTCTTCTCAGATACGAAGATCATCAGACATATCAGTCTGAAGATGGATAAAAACCCTCATCTTGACTCTGAGTACTTCAAGTTGAGGAAACTCAGACAGAAGGCTCTAAAACTGAGTGACTGGTATAAGACGAGATGGAATAAACTAAAGGATGGTTTATGTGCATGAATACTGAAATCAGGCGACCGGAATGCCGCAGAAACAAACTGCTGCCCGATACAGAAAGGGTTATGAAATGCTTGAGCGGTATGAGGTGAAAGTCTCACGTACCGTTCTGAGATGAGGAGGGGCGGGTAACCGCCCCCTTCTTAATCTGCGAAGAGTGTAATGCGAACCATCGAAAGAGTCGTAACGCAGGATAAGCGAAAGCGGACTGTTACGCTTAGACCAAAAGGTACGAAATCAGACTACAACGACTGCAGAGGCGTTGTAGGGAATGGACAGACGGTTTCCGGCTTACAGATGGCTTCTAAGGCGTTCATAAGTATCTGTGATGTAGAACTTGGTAAGCCCAATATGCTCCCGGAAAATCCGGGTAGTGATCCCGTGAGGGTAAACGATGGCATAGTGGGTAGAGGAATCGATAAAAAGCGAATGACATCTTGCAATGAGATGTATAGAGGTTCAAAATTTGCCTCAACCCGAAAAGGTGCTGACTTATCGAATGGTGTCTCATTGCATGAAAGGAGGCAAACCTGTGAATGTAAGTAATTCAATTACGCCTGTTAAAGGCGAGAGACCTACAGACAAGCAACCAAAACCTCAATGGACTGACGTCAATTGGGACGAGGTTGAAAAACATGTTAACAGGCTGCAAACCAGAATTGCAAAAGCAGTTAAGCAAGAACAGTGGTATTTGGTCAAAAGGTTAAGATATCTGTTAACTCCTGAATTTCGGTGAATCGAAATAGACTTACCTTTTATCATCACGGAGTATCGGTATTTTTGTAGGGCATGGTGGTTCAATAATTGCGAAGAAATTGATGGATATCTATATTGTCGGATATGCACTTTTTTCGAAGTTCTATGTTGTGCAAACCAATCCCACGTATCTTTATGCGCAATATATAAAAGGGTATAGCTCAAGCTGTATGCTGTGTTATAGTTAATCAATGCATGTATACTGGATGGTTGTATTATGAGGAAAATTCCGAAAGGGTTGATGAATGCGTTGTCTGATGAGTTTTCTCCAAATCAGATTGAAGAAGGTCGTAAGCGGCTTGAATGGGTCATGCGGGTCAGGGATCGTGGCGAGGATTGTCAAGTTGTGCTTGATGAGCTGGGTTTGGATCTGAGTCAGAATAGTTATCGGAACTATAAGAGTAAGCTGGATCTTTATGGTGTCAGAGGTCTGATTCCGAAGACGGTTCCGCGGTGGAAGTTTACGCCAGAGGTCAGGTCATATATCTCAACTTTGGGAATTATATATTAATCCAATAATCAACCACCTGCGCCCCATTTCTGCCCCATCTTCCCACATTTTCCCGCAATCATGAAATCCCCTTGTACCCACAA
>JGI12150J12686_102817_pt2 | contig 11296 bp, 12 predicted proteins | sample ANMFosRound1_FD_12686 | JGI IMG/M metagenome (IMG submission 12686)
AGACTGACGTCAAAATCGTCAGCCCGCAGGGTGTACACATCACCACCCTCCTCACTCTCCTCGCCTATAACGAGTTCATAAGTCCTGTCCCATGCGATGCTTGCGCTGCCAGAGCTTACCCATTCCACATCGGCATCCAGATCGTCATTTAAGCATTCATTTGCGGTGGCGAGTGCTGGTGTCAGCAGCAGGGAAAAGAGGACGATGAGGACGATGATGGTGATATTTCCTGTCATTTAAATCTTCTGACATAAATAAGGAGTATGAGCATTGCACATACGCAACCGATGATGGCGATTCCGATAGCCGTCAATGGGGGCGATTTCTCCTCCACAGAAAATTCTACAGGTATCCTGACAGCCGTTCCGATGCCAAGACCTGTTGACGCACCCGGAAAACCTGTGATAAGAAGGCTTCCTGAATGATCCCCCACCTCAAAGTCAGATGGGATAGCCATGGTAACATTGATCAATCTGCTCTCCTTCGGATTCAATGCGAATTCGGAAGCAGATAGTTCGGTTATATCCTCAAATGTCTCTGCTTTCACAACGATCTTCTCGACCTCACTACCGGTGTTGATGACGTAGAGACTCTTTGCTGATCCGTCGCCAGTCTCCAGAACCCCGTAATTGATTCTGTCAGGGGATGCTCCTACCCCTAATGCAGATGCGGTCTGTACGTGTGTCGCAATCATGAGAAGAGCGATTGCCGCCAGCATAAATACTTTTTTATCCATTATCATTTCCTCCTGTGTAAAATAAAGAGGGGCTCATATCCCCTCTGCCACGAACAGCACGGTTCCATCGTACTCTCCGCCAGCCCACTCGGGAACCTCTAGCGATGCCGCGACATCCTCTGCGTATTCGAAGTCGGTTACATCGGCGGGTATCCCAACAGAAAAACCATCCACGAAAGCACCATTCAGTCTGATCGCTTCGGTGTAGAAGTCGTTTGGATCACCTCCAATTTTCGCGGTCACAACAACATCATGGGTGCCAGTGTTCGCAATCCTGATCTGCCGCGTAGCCGAACTGAATCCCGCCCCGATCGTTCCGAAGTCAAGCGCAGACGTCTCAACCGTGATCGAGATCGCAGGAACGACATTTGCCGAGAGTTCGGTTGTAGCCGTATCAGGTTCCAAACCCACCGGATCGCCCGGACAGGTCAGGTTGATTACTGATATGCTGCCCGCGATCTCATCATCCTCATGAATATTCCTTTCATTCTCAGCCTCATTGGCTATGAAGGCATAATTGCCATCGGGAGTGATGCCAATGCTATCTGGCACCTGACCGACTGAAAACTCAGCAAGCAGGTCGTAGGATGTGAGGCAGAATGCGAGTACCTTCCCGGGATTGACCGTCGGGTTCACTCCATCAGCTATACTGACCAGAGCGTAATTGCCATTTGGAGAGACTGCCACCGATGTAGGCTCGCCATACCCGGAGAGGTCGAGAACTTGCTCTTCGTTGATGTCAGCAAGGTCACTGATGTTTAAAATGATGAGTGTATTCTCCTTGGAATTGGTCACCACGAGACGCTGCTGGTCGGGAGTGAAGGCAACGATCTCAGCCTCCCTGCCGCTGGGGTCAAAATTCACCCGCTCGCCAAAGGACGGGGCGCTGCCGTTTAAGATCGGTATCAGGCTCACTGTACCCTCCTCTTCATTACCAACCGCGATAAGATCGCCCCCCAGACTTATGGCAACCCCTTCCGGCTCAGCCTCCCGGTAATCCGGATTTTGCAGATCGCCCGTGATACCCACTGGCAGCAGGCTCATATTGGTTACATTACCAGGGTCCGTAACATCAAGTACCAGTAGCGAGGCTGATTTTTCCAGAGCAAGCACTGCATAACTGCGCCCCGCTCTATTGAATATCACCACGCCCTCGGGATCTACTTCGCCCTCGTCATGTTTGAAATTAGGGTCATCCATTGGCAGGAATTGAAGTACGTCAATTGTACCGATCAACTCTGCACTGGCAAGCCCATGGCTCAGGTCAATGAGAGAGATGCTCTGCCCCTCTTCATTCGCGGTCACTGCTACTTTCCCATCAGGCGAGATCGCAATACCATCCGGTTCTGCCTCGTCCGGGAGCTTGATTATTTTTACCAGCTTGCTGTGATTGACCACGGCAACCGCGTTTCCCTCCTGAACGGTAATGAGCGCACCCTCGCCATCTGGTGTGGTAGCAACGAACTCAGGCTCCAGACAATCGAGGTCAAATCCCATTGCCTGCCAGTCCTCTGCCAGCTCAATAAAGTGGTGCTGCCCCTCGAGAGTGGCGGGGGCGGGCAAAGCCGCAGCCGTTATCACTAAAACAGCTAAAAAGCCAATTGATACAATTCTATTTTTCATCATCGATCCCTCAATTCGTATCTAATAGGGGAGCTCAGGTCTCCATCAGGTCCGGCCTCATAAACACAGGCGCAGTCACCTGCGAAAAACCAATTTCATCTTTAATAAGGCGAATTATGTCTTTTGCGCCATCTTCATCTGCCAATACCTGCGACACCGGTATCGGCAGCGTCGGAATGGCGGTTAATCCGATCTTTATACGTGTTCTGTTCATAGTTGTTATGCTCCCTATTCTGGTGGTCGATCGCCTGATCGGGAGTTCGCAGCATAGGAGGCATATCGACCACCACGGTACACGCGTGGGAGGATATGGTATATAAAATTTGCACAAATGATGTATTTAGAGGTGATTTACCTATAGGTGATACCAGAGACTATATAGATTCGATCACAACTTCGCTCCCGCTCCCCGGAGGTCTCAGGCAGCCATTTCCACAAACGGCATAAACACGATCATTCTGCCGTCGATCTCTTATTCTGCTCAGCAATGTGTTTTACCATGCTTTCCGTGAGATAACTACAGAACCAACAAAGTTAGGAATGAAGAGCATCCATGAGGGAGCCGATATCCGGGCATGGGTGGCATATCACTGTAACATCTTATTCGCTTATTACTAACATCTCTCCGCGGAGTATTCTTACCCCTCCGAGCCCCTCCAGTTCTTCCGTATCAGGTAGATAAATTATAGTAGCGTATTCTCCTTCGTGCACCTCAAATCTATCGATAATGTGGGATGTTTTGTTCCACGCAAAACCGTGTAAAACCAAAACTTCGCCTCTTTCAACGCCTACAAAGAGTTTATCTTCATATTTCGACGAATCAGGATTTATTTCCAATAATCTATCCACCTCCTCATTCGTTACACTACGATATTCTTTGCGTTCAAATTCACCCATGCTCTTCCACTGGGATTTGGTAAAGTAACTTAAGTAAGCTCTGCACCGGTCGATCGTGTCGATTTCAAGAACGTTAGCGTCGTAAAGGTTAATAGTAACTTGTTTATCTTCTGGTCTGTGTAAAGGTCTTACTGCCAATTGAAGGTTATATTTGTTAGCGTCAAAACCTGCCCCTCCCCTAATACTTATTCCGGTGTCAGCTACAAGTTTTCCGTGAGAGTTCACAAGATTTGATATCGTTACCTTTGCCTCGTCGTTTTTAAGGAATCTTTTTAAGATTTCGATGTCGCTCAAATTTTCAAGTTCTTTTAGTTCTTTTGACCCCGCTATATCAATAAGATGATCCTCCGGAGATAGTAGGTGGGGTATGGGTGGCACAGTTTCAGGACGCTCTACCGGGGTCACTTCACTATAATATACTATTCCACACGTTGCTCCGAGAATAATGAATATTACTATGAGGATGCTTCTCCAAAGTTCTTTTGTTGGTTTTTTATTCATGTTCGTAGATGGTTATTATGAATCTCAAAGATGGTTTCTTCCCTGCCGCCGCAAAGCCTGATTTCACTTAAACGTTGTATATCCGAACAGCCCCTATCTATAGATCCTTCCAGACAAACTTCAATCATCGCCTACTCATCTTTGTATTCTTCTCCTGCATTAAGGCTTTGCCAACCTCACAAAACCCCGTAATTGCTATCTGCGATCTGCGATCCCGCGCTGTTCACCGGCGCCACGTAATGACGGTGCATACCAGCAAACTTGCGCAGAACGTGTGGAGCCCGGGCTCTGAATAAAAAAAGAAGGGGGACTCAGGTCCCCTCTGCCACAAAGAGCACCGTTCCATCATACGCCCCGCCAGCCCACTCGGGAACCTCAAGCGACGCCGCGACATCCTCTGCGTGTTCGAAGTCGGTGATGTCAGCAGGTACCCCAACAGAAAACGCATCCACAGAACCGCCGTTCAGCCTGAGCGCCCCCTCGTAGAAGCCGTTCTCATCTGTCCCGATCTCTGCTGTCACAACGACGTTACAGGTGCCAGTGTTCGCAATCCTGATCTGTGATGTAGCCGAACTGAGTCCCGCTCTAACCATTCCGAAGTCAAGCGATGAGGTCTCAACCGTGATCGAGATCGCAGGAACGACATTTGCCGAGAGTTCGGTTGTGCTCGTATCAGGTTCCAAACCTACCGGATCAACGAACCCTTGTTTAAAACTGAACAAATTCGGATCGTTTACGTCTACAGTGGCACGAATCCAGTGGACATCCGGTGCTCCGAACGTCTCCACTCTCGTGAAGTTCATCACTCTCCGCTTGCTACTCGAGTTGATCAAGGGTTTATCGATGCGGAAGTAGTGAGTGTCACCGTGCACAAGAACAACAGGCTTACATGTGTGTTCGGTTAAGCAACCCAGCCCTCCATTAACCGTTCCCGTTTGATATTCGGATCACATCCATGATTTAAATATGTATTATACAATACTAACATATCCAGATGCATTGCCATCGATTCGAGCACCCCTCTCAGTAGCCTGTGTGCGTCCTCTCCGAATACCCTCGCCCATCGCAAGTGCGCAAAAGCGGTTCGCTTTTTCGGGATTGGCATTTCTGATCAATTGGAGCACTCTTGCGCGAGTACATCAGCGTTAAAATCGAAACCCAGATCAAAGACTTTATGTATCCCCTCCAAATTCTATGGTGACCAAATTCGTGCCATTCGCTTCATTCGTGGAATTCGTGATAAAATCAGCACCAGTAGATCACGAATGGCACGAATTGTACGAATCACACGAATGCTCTACAGACGCGGATGCTCAGTCACCATTTAATTTGAAGAGGATACGACTTTATTATATCTGGATTTGCACTGTCTATCTGGTCCATGCGGTAGTAACTCTTCAATTCCTTGAATACCATCTCAATTTCCCATCTTGCGCCGTACAAACTGGCAATATCCTCAGCAGACAGTCTTTCAACTGGAATATTGGTCATATAGATATGATAATCACCAGTTTCCTTGTTGAGAACCGCAACAACTCGAAATAGTTTGGTCACAGTGGTTCGTTTCCCTCTGTATTTCCGCCTTTTGAATTTGACCTCGACCATCAGATCAAGTACGCCTCTTTTAAGGTGCGGCAGAACGTCTTTCAGCTTTTTACCTTCAACTGATATTGCGTTTCCTCTGCACTTCTGGTTCAGTGTAACAACCACCCTGATTGGCATTACTTTTCAGTCTGCTTACGAAACAACCGTGGTATTTGTCGATTCTATCAAAAATACCATACTTAAAGAACCCGGGGATCGACAAGAAGTATTCTATCCTTTACCCAGGGACCAATTCTGAGCGTTTTGATCTCAGATGTCCGTTCCGGGAATAGTTTGACAGATTTTACGCCATCCGCAACTGCGCTCACGACGCACGAAACTTTAACCCCTGCTGCAACCCTTTTTGATCGAGTGGCAGGCCACAGATCGGCGAGAGACTCATGCAATCGGATAATCGTGCTGTCCTGGATTATAATGTCTTTGAAACCGTTTAACTTCTCTCCCAGTGCGCGAGATTGCTGCTGCGCCTGAAATTCTATCGCATGCAGGACGCATTCACGAAGAAACTCCACCAGCTCTGGCTTGAATCGGTCGTATAAAGCGCCATCGCGCAATTTTATATTCGCTTCTGTCTCATAGCGTCGTTCAAGTGCTCTGATAGATCTGAGAAAATCAACCCCAAATCCAAGTATGAGAACCCAGAAGAATGTAACAGGATCAATCTTACGTATTCGTTTGATGAATCCAGTTTTTCGAGCGAGATTCCATAAAAACTCCTCCGGAAACATCTGTATGATGCATTCAACAGTTGGATCGATCTGTACGGTACGTTCGGCGGTTGGATTTGCTTCTTTATTATGGCCATCCATGCTATCACCCTCAGACCGCCATAATTGTGTTTATTGTATATAAGATTAGTGATGGTTTAGTGGCACCTTAACCGAACACCGATGGAATAGCTTATAACTCGATTCTCCCAGCCGCCGCCTGCATGATCATGCGTGCGTCAAGCACGTTTACGCAGCCGTTTGCGTCGATGTCGGCTTCTGGCACATATTCGCCACTAACTGCGATCCGGAGCGCGATCAGGACGTCCGCGGAGGTGACGTTACCGTCGCGGTTGAGGTCGCCTTTCTCGCTCATGGACAGGCTCGGGCCGCCGTCATCCACGATCACGCCGTTTTCTGTCAGGTCATCATCACCGATACCACCGTCAGTTAACGTTATGGCGATGATCCGATCCCCGTCGTCATCACTGACCGGAATCTGATACCAGTGAGGAGTGGTGTCATCCGGTGTCGGTCCATGCTTCCAGTATTCTGTTCCTGCTGGCACGTTTTCAGGGAACGCCAGCGGAATGTTGACGCGCTCTCCGCTGGAGGTGCCGGTGATCTCGAAACTGAAGAATCCATAGACCGGATTCAGGCTCTCTGGCACATCAGGCATCGCATTAGGTGAGATTGCAGCAAGATCTTCAATTGTGCCAGCGCTGCTGTCAAGATAGACCTCGCCTCTGCCTGTTGCAGAACCAACTGGTGTGCCGGATGGCGTTTCCGAGAATGTGTATTCGGTGGAGTCTCCACCCAGTATCTCACCAGTTTCCGCATCTTCGTACCAGCAGTTCCATCGGTATGTTCCTGAATCACCTCCAGTGAACTCGTAGATGTTCCACAGCCAGTCATTTGTAGCTGCATTCCAGACATCATTGTAAAGCTGGATTTTTGTGTCTGAGAATAGCAATTTATCGATTCCGGGGACGAAGTCTGATTTGTCATAATGTGCGTACCAGCAGGTTCCATCTGGCATGGTCATTGTGATATATATTCTCACGACAGGATTGGTACTGGTGCTGGTTATCACTTTGCCGTACAGGGTATCACCCACTCTGAAACTGGTGGCTCTCTCTGTGGAGACTCCTGTAGTTGTGGTTTTGTTGAAGTACAGATCGAGATCGATCGGGGGATCGGTTTCAACCACGTAGGTGGGTTTTGATCCGATTTTCAGATGTATCGGGCTTGGGTCTGTTGAGAAGTTGGCGGTTCCGAGAGCGTTCACTGTGAATGTCTGTGGTGATTCAGGAGATATCAGGCAATTGGTGACCGCACTGGGATCAGCGGTGTCGATATACCACAGCACCGTTACTTTCTTTCCTGAATCATTAAAGACTCGTTGGTAGGTTGTTTTTCCGGGTTCTACGGATATGTCCTTGTTTTCTGCTTCGGATGGGGTTGTGCCATGTAATGTGCTCACAACAGTATCGATTACCTGAATGGACTCTCTTGGTGTAATTGTCTCTTCCTCACCAACACATGTGACATCGTACTCGTCTTTGAGACTGTAGATTATGGGCATCTCGATTTTGTTTGCAAACATCAGTGTCAACAGTCTGGCAAAAGCACCAGTCGTAGAATCGTACTGACCTGTTTCATTGAGCGGGAAAAACTCAGTGATCCAGATTGGCTTATCCCTACTTTCGTACTTTTGGATCACATCTTCGACTTTTTTGATATTCTCGTCAAATTCTGCATCTGGTTTTGCGTAATAATGGATGGCTACTTTGTCCATATAAAAATTATTATTCTTGTTGCCACCATTTTTTGTTATGTTGTCGTACATTGCATCAAAGTACACAGTATTGAATTCTTGTCCATCATTGCCATAGAGGTCGCTTCCCATACCAAGACCGGCACCCATGACAATTGCGTCTTTGTTTGCGGCTTTTGCTGCATTGTATGCAGGAATGAGTCTCATCTCAACGTAATCCTTCGGAGGGATATGATCGTGATTTGGGTTTGCGGTCATATTACCGTAATCTACCTCGTTGCCCACCTCGAAATATCTGACCGATCTTATCAGTCCGGGCATGTCATTTACCCCATCCCCATCATACCGCTCAACTATATGATATATATAATCAGAGTACTGGATAGCGGTTATCGCATCGGACGATGGTATGTTATTATTATCCTGATTCAACACCATTAATAATTCAGGAGAATCCTCGTCCTGATACAGTTTAACCAGATTGTCATATCCTGATTGGTATGTTATCTCCCTGCCGCAGAGCGTTTTTAGGTCGTAAGGGTAGTCCCAGTTTGCATGATCCCATTCTGATCCGGTCAGATCGCTGGTTTCAAGATCATACCACCATGCACCATCACGGATAATCCCAAAGTTTTTAATATTCTCTTTGTATGCGGGGAAGTCCTCTACCCATCTATACCAGTGGGTGTTGATGCCTAGCCGGGAGCGGGTTATTTCAGGGGGGCTGGCGCCTGATGCGTCCATACGCAAGATCACAAGACCATTAATATAATCGGCTACGTGCGCATAGTCACCTGATACAGCAACGCTCAGTGCACATCCTGCTGTGTCGTAACTTCCTGCAAGCGTTGGTACTGATTTGTTGCTGACATCCACGATCAGAAGGCCGTTAGAACCCTCGGTTACGTACGCATAGTCACCGGATACAGCAATACCCTGTACAGATCCAGGAACAAACAGTGCAGATCCTGCCGTGTCGTAACTTCCTACAAGCGTTGGTTCTGATTTGCTGCTGACATCCACGATCCGAAGACCACCATAATAACCATCGGCTACGTACGCATAGTCACCTGAGACAGCAACATCACGAACAATATGAGGGGTCATGACCCTCCCCAATTCTACAGGCGAATCCGGGCTGCTCACATCAAGCACGACAATATCCTGCCCCTGCCCAATGTGAGCATAATTCCCAGATACTGCAACAGCGTACGTCGCGCCCCCGAAGCGTCCTTCAAACGTCACATCTACCCCATCAGCCGCGCCCACTCCCGCGCTTGCCACGCACACCGCGGCGGCGATGAGCAGCAGAATCAGCATCCTGCTGCTGGTCATGCCGCCGCCTCCACCTGCATGTCCGCATAATCAGCGCCGCCGTCATCATCCACAACCCACGTCACGCCCGCCGCCGTGCCCGCGCACGAAAGCACCAGCAGCACCGCGAGCACGCCCGCGCTAAACATCATCGTTCGTAAACCAGTATGAGATTCGATTACACAAGCATGTCTTTTCACAGCAATCACATCCAAAATGCTACTTACCACACCTCACAATACCATAAATACCTTTCGCATCGCAGAGACTGTCATGCCTTATAGTGTTGCAGAGTGGCTAAAAGCGCACCCGGAACTGGCAGACAAGCAATGATCGCACAGCCACTCGCATCCGGTTAACCGTTTGTACGGCAAATGAAGAGATAGAACATCAAGGAATCCCGATCATCCGGTGCAGTTGCGGAATCATGCGGACATCAGAGAGGTGCGTGCCTGCAAAGTCCATCAGGTCGAGCAACTGGCAGAGATCAATATTTGCAGGAGTGACCGGCTGCATGACCAGCGGAATCGAATCATCGATGGCTTTGATTCCAAAAACCGCACCACTGATGCTTTTTTCTGTAGTTTCCGGGAGAATAACAATTTTGACAAAGGTTTCGACACCCGATGCATGGAATATCTCGATCGACTCTAATTCAGCATCTAAAAGACCCCCGTAATCCCCGGTTGCCCTGTGTTCCGGGAGTTTGATATCACATGCGGCGACGTCGATGTGATCTGCTATCTTTCTGGCAGAATCCGGAAGACCGGCGTTCGTCTCCAGATATATTGGTCGTGAAACACCCCTCGCAAGTTCCCATATAAAATCGCAGTGCAAGAGCGGCTCTCCCCCTGTCAGACTAATACTTCGGGTAGCGGGGGTCCACAGATCATCGATGGCACCGATCACAGCGTCCACACCAAGCGGATTATCGATATACCTGTCGAGAATCCTGCACCTCTTTGCCGGAACCCTCGCCGCTCCGGTATCGCAGTATTCGCACTGCAACTGGCAGCCGCAGAACCTGACAAAGACCTGTCTCACGCCGGCACTGGTTCCCTCGCCCTGAACCGAGTTGAATATCTCATAGACGTCTGCATTCATCTTTAGAATAGTTTTAAATGTGTTCCGACACCTTTCCGGACCGCCTGCTGATAGACGTGGTTTGCTGTCGAGACGTCCTGTATGGCAAGCCCTGTCGAGTCAAAGACCGTGATCTCGTCATCATCGGTTCTTCCCGGCTTTATCCCTGCGACGATCTCCCCGAGCGTGCCGTAGATGTCCCCTTCGGATATGATACCTCGTTTTAGCGGGACATTCACCTCGCCAGAGTGGAATGCCTGCGCTGGATCATCGATCACGATTCCGGACCGCTTGAGGATCTCCGGGTCGAGTTCCTCCTTGCCTGCTGCATCTGCACCGATGGCATTGATATGCGTGCCGTCCGGTACCCAGTCATCCGCCACGATCGGCTCCCTGACCGGTGTCGTCGTGACCAGTATATCGCAGTCGCAGACCTGCCGGATGCCATCCATCACCGTGATCTCGCATCCGAGATTCTTCATGTCGTCCCTGAACTGTCTGCAGGATGCCTCCGAGCGGCCAACGACTTTGACCGCCTCGATGCTCCTGACCTCGCAGATCGCACGCAACTGGGTTCGCGCCTGCCGCCCGACACCGACCATGCCGACCACAGCGGCATCACTTCGTGCGAGGCGGTCCGCAGCCACGCCCCCCGCAGCACCGGTTCGCATATCTGTCAGGTACGTGCCGTCCATCACGGCAAGCGGCGCCCCGGTCTCTATCGAGTTCAGCACGACGACCGCCATCACCGTGGGTAATCCAGCCTCCGGGTTGCCGGGGTGCACATTGACGATCTTGACGCCTGCGATCCCTGCCGTCTCAAGGTACGCGGGCATGGTGCGGAGGTCACCTGTTGGGAAGTACAGGTACGACTTCGGAGGCATCTGCACCCTGCCCATGCCGTGCTCCAGGAATGCTTCCTCAACAACGCTGAGCGCTCCCGGAATGTCGAGCAGTCTGGTAACGTCGCCTTCGTTTAAGTATAGTAGCTCCATCATGGGTTGTTCTGGCGGCAGGGATGATAATTATTGTGCTGTGGGATCCTCTAGAGTC
>JGI12150J12686_103525_pt1 | contig 11229 bp, 8 predicted proteins | sample ANMFosRound1_FD_12686 | JGI IMG/M metagenome (IMG submission 12686)
TCGAGGGGTCTGCTGATAGCGGTTTTTGGTTAGATTTAGTCTTCGGTATTTTGAGATTTTAGGGGTAATCGGATAGCGGCGGCTGTTTTTTGGGTTTCCAAAGTTGAGATATATGAGGGGTGTGGCGGATGGTTGGAGTTTGGCAGATGCTGGTTCGAGTGGGCTTACTGGTAACCAATTAAAGATCATGCTGGACGGAGAGTTCGAGCGCCAGTTCTCTTCATCAAAGACAAGTGAGTTGATGAATGAGCTTTGTGTTCCCAGGAAACGGAGTGATTCCAGGAAGACTGAGGAGACCGCTTGCGAAAACGCTGGTTATCTGGGGTTTGTGGAGGCGGGTTTGCAAGAATTGGGACTGGAGAATGAACTGGTGGGGCGGGTTGATTGTATGGTGAAGGAGATGAGTGCATCAAGCGTTCCACGCCCGAATTACAAGAATAAGGATGAGTTTGGTCGTTTCACGGGTCATCCTGGCGTGTTCAAGACTGTGGATAGTAGAGATGACATAAATTACAGTGGGCATGATGTAGCGAAGACAAGTGCACGTTGTTCTGCCAGAAAGATTCGGGAACTTCTGTCTTTGCCCATAACTACTGTTAATGGCTGTTTTACTGAGCTTGCTGATGGTGGTAGCAGAACCATGCGCAAGGCTTTCTGCGGGTTTCCGTATCAGCCTGCAACGATCGATAAATTCTCCCGGGAGCTGAAGTACTATGATCTGGAAAGTGTTTTGAACCGCGTGTTGGGGAAGTTCTGGTACGATTATTGGAATGGCAGTTCTATTGGCGATGGAATGGTTTTTCTTTCCGTTGACAATAAATTAAACCATCTTTACACAACTAAAAACTGTTCTATGGGAAAGATCGGAAGTACCGGTGAGATAGATTACTGCATGGGTGGCTGTTATTTAAATGACCAGAACGGGCATTTTCTCTGTTTCCACCCCACAAATGGTCAGTTACACCTTCCGATAGGTGCAGAAACTGTATTAACTGATTTCATGGATGGCTTCACGGATGAAAAGCCGAATGTAGCGATAGTAGGGGATCGGGAGATGCGTAGCGTTCCGAAACTAATAGAGACGAAGGAGAACAAGGACTACGACATCATCACGCGCGTTAAAGCCCATGAAAGCGAACTGGAAAAAATACAGGATAAGCAATGTCACGGAGTTTTAATTAAATCAGAATCAGGAGATTACTCTGTCGAACAGACAACATGCGACAACCACTGCGGAACTGTTTACAGCGGTACAGTGACGCTAAAGAACAGTGAAGACGGTGAACTATGCTGTTTCAATGTAGAAGCACTGGACAGACCACACATAAAAATACCACTCACGGTAATAAATACTTTTGAAGACAACCCCCTCCCGCCAGGCGAAACGGTAATCCAATACCTCAACCGGGCTAACAACCAGGAACGGAGCTTCTATCGTGTCGACCGCTTTGCAAACGGAAAAAAGAATTACGGATACGGTAAGAAACAGGTAACAGAGGATATGCACAGAGCCAAACGTGAAGATACTCGGAAAAACAGAAAGAGAAGATAGAGAGCCAGATAGCGAAAACGTGTGCTGATGAAGAAGAACTTAAAATTAAGCGACAAGAAGCACAGAAAAGGTTCAATAAGTCCGGAGCCGGGATTGGGAAAGCGATAAAAGCAGCGGAAATTAAAGCTGAAGATTTTGAAGATTTTGAAGAACAGACGACACAATACCAAAAAATGGAAGAAATCAAGAACGAAGAGATCAAATTGCGAGTCGGACGTGAGAAAGAGAAGAACGAATTCCGAAAAGAAGCATCAGACCTAAAAAATAAAAGGGAAAAAACAGAAAAGAAAGCAGAGAAAAAAGAGAGAGAAATCGAAAAACTGAGCACAAAACATGAGAAATATGAGAACGAAACACGAGCGTCAGCCGTGATGACAACAATCTCGATGATATATATCTCAGTCTGCCAGCACATACTGGAGACAACTTTCAAAAACGAAAACATCGGACTGGAAACACTAATCGAGAAGATATTCAGACTACCAGGCAGATACATAGACACGGAAACCGAAAGAATCATCTACCTCGACTGTCAGAATAAAAACAGAAATAAACATGAACAGAAATTTAATTATATGGTGGACAGAGCATGTAACGATATATCGAAGAGGTGCATAAAGCTGAATGACGGGCGATTACTGAGAATGGAATATGTCATGCCACCGTGACACCTTTTGGGTGATGTACCAGTGCATCACCGAAAAGTGGGTTAACTAACTCGCATTATGCGAAACTGTTGGCAGTAAGGCGTGCGACTCAGAATAAAGGGAAGAAAACAGCTGGAATTGATGGCGCGAAGTGGACAACACCGAACTCCAAAATGAACGCTACTCTTAAATTATCCAATAAGAAGTATAAGGCAAAGCCGCTAAGACGAGTCTATATTCCAAAGCCTGGTACGAATAAGAAGCGACCTTTAGGAATCCCAACCATGCACGATAGGGCGATGCAAGCGCTGCACGCCATTGCGTTGCAACCGATTGCAGAAACAACAGCTGATCCACGTTCGTTTGGCTTCAGATTACATAGAAGTACGCAGGATGTGCGTCAATATGGATTCTGTTGCCTTGGTGGAAAACACTCTGCAAAATGGGTTTTGGAAGGTGATATCAAGGGATGCTTCGATAATATCAACCATGACTGGCTTCTGGACAACATTCCGATGGATAAATCGACTCTAAAGCAATTTCTTAAGGCAGGATTTGTGTATAATCGACATTTAAATCCCACCACAGCAGGAACACCTCAGGGAGGAATCATCTCCCCGATACTGGCAAATATGACACTGGACGGCATGGAAAAATCCATCTCATCTGTGTATCATGTCGGTAAGAACGGGAAAATCGATAAGAGCCGATACAATCCCGACAAGGTGAATTTTGTGAGATATGCGGACGATTTTATCGTTACCGCAAACTCAGAAGAGATTGCTATGGAACTTGCGGAGTTGATTAAAGAATTCCTGAAGGAACGAGGTCTGGAATTGTCAGAGGAGAAGACTCATATCACTCATATTGACGACGGCTTTGACTTTTTGGGCTGGAACTTCCGTAAATACACGGAAAAACTCCTGATAAAGCCATCCCGGAAATCAAATAGGAATATCATCCGTAAAATCGGTGATGTGATCAAACGAGCGAAGGCATGGAAACAGGAAGAACTCATCAGTGTACTGAACCCCATCATTACTGGCTGGTCGAATTATCATCGATCGGCAGTATCCAAAGAGACATTCAGCAAATTAGATCATATTGTCTGGAATATGCTCTGGGGCTGGGCTAAGAGGAGACACCCGGACAAACGTAATACGTGGGTCGCTAATAAATATTGGCATTCCGAGGGAACTCGGAATTGGGTGTTTTCTACCGGAAAGAATAGGTTGAAACTATTCTCGGACACGAAGATTGTCCGGTATGCTGGCTTGAAATTGGATAAGAACCCCTATACTGACCAAGACTACTTTAAATTGCGGAACCGCTGCCCGATACTTAAAGGGTTATGAGCTGCTTGAGCGGTATGAAGGGAAACTTTCTTGTACCGTTCTGAGATGAGGAGGGGCGGGTAACCGCCCCCTTCTTAATCGGCGGTTTTCCGAAACCTCATTTCGAAAATATCAAAAGTCTCCGGGGTTTTGGTCACTGCAACGCGAGATACCAAAGAGCCTGTTTTTTCGTCTCATCTAAACACATACCTTCGTGGGAACCATTTTGCCATAATTTGATCACTCACAACCAGCATCATAAAATCCTGTGATTCGCGGCATCGAAACGTTAATGTGCATCTGGCGCATGTATATATTCTTACGCTCCGATGGTGTAGTCCGGTCAATCATTCTGGCCTTTCGAGCCAGCTACCCGGGTTCAAATCCCGGTCGGAGCATTCAGTTTTATCACATCGTTGCCGCGTTTCAGATGCAAGCGTACAAGGTTTTATGTAATTATACGAATCATTGTTGCAATATGATAGGAGACCTGCGCCGGCGCAGAGATTGCAAAGATTACAGAGATTACAGGATTGCGTGCGCACCATTGCTGCTGCTTACGCTGCTCATGCTCTTTGTGCTCTTTACAGGCAGTGCATCAGCGCTGACAGCCGATGCAGGCGATGACCAGAACGTATCGCGGGGAACTTCTGTTACGCTGGATGGTTCGGGCTCGAGCGGCACCAATCTGACGTACGGATGGACGGAGGGCAGCACCTCCTGGAGTGGGGAATCGTTCAGCTACGAGTTTTCAGTTGGCAAGCACACGATCACTCTGACGGTGTCGGACGGCACTGATACTGACTCAGACACCGTAATTATACGTGTGAACGACCCTCCGATTGCAGATGCAGGTGACGATCGCGTGGTCTCGCTAAACACGTACGTCAAGCTCGATTCGAAAGGTTCAAAGGACAATGATGGCAGTATCTCTTCGTATGTCTGGAAGGAGGGCACAGAGGAACTCAGCACAAAGAGATCGTTCCTCAAGATCTTTGATCCGGGAGAGCACACTATCACACTGACCGTTACCGATAATTTCGGAGCTAAGGATAGTGACAAAATCATGATTACGGTCAACCGCGCACCGCATGCGGATGCGGGGGCTGACCAGACAGTGAATGTTGGCACGCTGGTTCACTTCAATGCGTCCAACTCCAGCGACCCGGACGGCGACACCATGTCGTACCTGTGGAAGGAGGATGGCGGCAGCACCCTCAACTCGGCACCGTCGTTCGCAATAAGGGATCTTCCGTGCGGTACACACCGCATCATGCTGGAGGTTACCGATGTACACGGGACTATCGACACGGATTACGTGGTGATTGACATCCTTCCGGTGGATCAGAAGATGCCCATTGCCAACGCCGGAGATGACCAGACAGTGCTCGTCGGAACCAATGTCACGCTCGACGCATCAGGTTCTTCCGATCCTGATGGCACAATCGTTACGTACGAATGGCTCGACGCGAATACAACGATCGGCGAGTCTGATATATATGAACATCTCTTCGCAAGAGGGGTGCACACGATCACGCTTGTTGTGACCGATGATGGCGGCGCATCAGCAACAGACGACGTTAAAGTCACGGTCAGGACGACCATGGCAATGCCGCAGGCGGATGCCGGAGACGATCGCACAGTGCTCGAGGGAACAGAGGTTGTACTCGACGCATCCGGATCAAAGGGGGAAAATCTGACGTACCAGTGGCTGGAGAATGGCACAATTCTCTCTGATGATGCGGTCTTCAGGCGCACCTTCGACTCGGGCACGCACACAATCGCGCTGACCGTGGCAGATGAGTATGAGTGCGCTGACACTGAAATGGTCAATATTACAATCACACAGATAGGAGCAACAGTGGCAACAGGGGCAGCAGGAGTGGTGGGAACCCCAAAGACCGGAAAATCGGGGTTTAATTATATAACGATCTTCGCTCTGGCGCTTGTTCTCATAGTTGCGATTGGTGGCGGGATCCTCCTCGTGCAACGGAGGCAATCCGGACCGTCAGGACCATCCGGAAGAGCAGTGAGTGGTGCGTCCGGAACTGGACATGACGGCCGAATCGCACAACCGAAACCATCAAAATCGAAACCAAAACCAAAACCGGAATTGGACTTGGAATCGAAACCGAAATCGGAATCAAAACCCGAACCGGGGATGAACTCTGTGCAGTTGAAAGCACTGGTGCTCGATGCGATGTCAAAGACGCCGATTCCTAATGTAATCGTCCACGCAGGACCAGAGACCCGGAAGACCGATGGTTCCGGAGAGGCGACATTCGCACTGAAGCGCGGTGACCAGTACACAATCAGCACCAGCGGTGTTCCAAATCTGTATGCAAGTGCAAGTGCATCCACGGATGGTGACGATACTGACGATGCCGGCGCAGCCAGTGCCAGTGCCACCAGTGTTGCAACGATTCTGCTCTCTTCGATAGTCCGCCCCGATCAGGAGCAGGATGCGAAACTTCGCTCAATCAGGCGGGCGTTCGATGACCGGTATCGTGAGGTGTCGAGCTATGATCGGTGCATCCCCGAGTTCTACAGAAGTGTTGCGCAGCGGTTAATCGAGTATGTGCGCGGGATTACGGCAATCCACTTTGTACGCGGGAAGAACACGCCGAAAGATGTGATAGATCGATCGATACCGGTTATCGAGCTCGTATGCTCCGAGTTGTCTGAGATCATGGTCTCCAAAAGAAACATTGATCTTTATGCTGCCAACAGAGGTGTGGCGGGCACAGGGGGCACGGGGAACGCGGGGAATGGGTCAGAGTGCGGCGCAGGTCCGGTCAGCCATGATTCTCTCACAGAGCTTCTGGCAGATCCGTCCGGATTCATAGCAGATGTTCTCCCCGGGGTGCAGCAGTTACTTACGACGATTGATAACGACATCACGTCGAAGACGCGTGATATGGCTGTTCTTCCGATCGCAGGAGTGTGGTCTATTGCAAAGGGGCTGCTTTCGGAGCAGTCTGAGGGCGAGATTGATTATGCGATGCGAATACTTGTTGCAGACGCTCTGTTAAGATATGCCAAAGAGATGTATGAAAATCCGGAGATTGTGAAACGACTGAAGAAGGGGATATTATGATCAAAGTTATAGTACTGACCGCTGTGATTGCCGCACTGCTTGCCATGCCGTGCGCAGGGGCTTCCAACGAAACCGCGGATGACGTGGTAGTGAATGCGGCAGATTCGGAGCGCATACTTCTCGATTACTCGATTAATACCATCGATGTGGTATCGATGGGCGCGGAAAATTATTATGTTGTCGGATATAAAAATGTCATCTGCGGAAGGGGCATCGTAGTTTTCACAGATGATGGCACGGTGGTCCAGAACGAATCAACCGTTGATAGCGTCTTTGAAGCGGTCGCGTGGAGGAAGGTTGTAAGTCAGATGACGCTTGAGAATATCAGCACCATCAAAACCCTTGTGGGGGCGCCACAGGCGATTGAGACGGATCGCGTCGACATGCTCGCATCATGCGACTCGCTGGCTGTTTTGAGCAGCAACATCGGTGGATCGAATGACACAAATTACGAGGTGCTTGCTGCTTTCAGCAGGCAGATTTTGGATGTTGATGGGAAGATTACAGAGATATCCAACGGAACTGATTTTTTCTTGAAAGGTCTCTCAGAACATGAGAAAAAGGTCTCAAACGTCGTAGATGACGCGAACAGCAGCATAAAATCGCTGCATAGTGACTGGAAGGGGCGGCACAATGCCCAAAACTGGGTTTTCGGAGCGCTCGTTTTGATTGTGATTCTATTGATTGTTGCAACCGCGCTGGTGTACATGCGATCAAAGAAGGGGGGTGTGCCCACCGTATCTCTCAGCAAACCTGATTTCAAACTGATCGGCGGGAAAAAGACGAATATTATCGACCAGTTGCACAGCCCGGACGCCGATCTGCGCGCCAGGTCCGCACTGATGGCTGGAGCGTCCGCGGAGATCAATGAATCCACAATCCCTCATCTGATTGTACTTCTTGATGACGTCGATGATCGCGTCCGCGCCAATGCCGCGCAGTCGATCAGGCGCATAGGTCAGAAGAACAGTTCCCTCGTGCAATTTGCAAAAGACCCGCTCATGCGGCATCTCAATGATCCGAGCGAGAAGGTCAGGGACGCCGTCAATACCGCGTATCAGGCGATTGGGGGCGGTGCTGTGGCTGGGGCAGAAGGCGCAGTTGAAGTAGCGGCTGTAGCGGAAGTAGCGGCTGTGAACGCGGTGGACGCGGAAGTTGCGTCTGGAGATGCGGCAGAAGAGGTGGCGGAAGTGGTCAAAGAGGCGGTTGAACCGAAGGTTGAATCCAAAGCCGCAGAAACCATTGGAGCGGGCGCAAAAGTGCAATTGACTGATGCGCAGCAGCACCGTCTCCGTGAACTGCAGCAGTCAGTGGATCGGTCGATGAATGACCTTCCGGCAGGCTGCGATCTCTGCATGCCACATTATCTCACAGGCATCTGCACTACAATCGCTCACGCAATCGAGCATGCACACGGTGCCGAGAGCGAAGAGATCGATGAGCTGATCGATGCAGCCGGGACTGCATGTAACTATATCGTAAATTTAATTGAAAATGGAAGATTCATTGATGTCTGCATCTCAAATAACATGGGCGCGTTCGATGATACCGGTTTCGCATGCGAAATTGAGGAGTATTCGGATAAACTGGACGCATTGATCCGCGATCCGGCAGGTTTTGTCGATTCATCGCTGGTGGAGTCGGAACTATGGGAGCTTGACAGCGAGATCACGAGGAAGATGGGCGAATTTATGATCATCCCTGTGTCGGGGCTGTGGAAGGTCTCGAAGAGCGTCTTTGATGATGCGTCCGATGAATCCGGGATCAAACGTGCGTTTATGATTCTGATGTCATGGATCATTCTGGGGCGGGTACGCGAGATGCTGAGGAATCCGGAGATCGTTCGCAGGTTGAGGCTTTGAGAATCGAGAGAGACCCGCCAGAACAGATAAATACCTTACACCCAATAATAACCCAGATCTCGGGAGCAGGATATTATGAAAAAACTCGACGTTATCGCAGCCCCGCTCGAAAAGAACTCGCTTAAACTGCTCTTGTTCGGCGCGGGAGAACTTGGTAAGGAGATTGTGATCGAAGCGCAACGTCTCGGCATGGAGACGATCGCTGTGGACCGGTACGAGCGTGCACCCGCGCAGCAGGTCGCACACAGAGCGTACACAGTTAACATGATGGATGCGAATGCGATGCGCTCGATTGTTGATCGCGAGCGACCTGACATCATTATACCGGAGATTGAGGCGATCGATCTCGATATCCTCTTTGAGTTCGAGGAGGACGGGTATCTGGTAACGCCGAATGCACGCGCAACATACGCGGCGATGAACAGGGAGCGCATCAGGGAGGCGATCGTAAAGTCGGGCGTTAAGACGGGAGCATACACATACACGCGCACAGACGACCTATCCGAGTTTACAGACGCAGTTGAGAAGATTGGCTATCCCTGCTTTTCCAAGGCGATCATGTCAAGCAGCGGCAAGGGCTCGTACCTAATTGAGAAGCGAGAAGACATCGAGAAGGCGATTTCTGCCGCCAGATACGAGACCCGCGGGTCAGGAGAGATGGCGATAATCGAGGAGTATGTGCCGTTCGAGACCGAGGTGACCGAGCTTGCGGTCAGGCATCTGGACGAGGACGGGGAGCGGATTGTGACCACGTTTCCGAAGCCGATTGGGCATTACCAGATCGATGGCGATTACCATTCATCGTGGCAGAGCCCGAATGTCGAGGAGTATCTGCCGTACAACGTGGATGCGATCGGAAAGTCCGTTGAGCGCGACCCCGAGCTTGCAAAAGAGGCGGAGAAGAAGATCTACGATGCGGCAAAGAGAATCACTGACGAGCTGGGCGGAGTCGGAGTCTTCGGATGCGAACTCTTTGTCAGGGTTACGGACGGCAGAGTCGATGTATATGCCAACGAGTGCGCCCCACGCCCCCACGACACCGGAATGACTACATACATCTCGCACCCGCAAGGCTTCAATGAAGGGGGCTTGCATGTGCGTGCGGCAGCGGGACTCCCCATTCCCGCACGAATCGGGGATGGCTACCGGCTATTCGATCCGATCGCGCCTGCCGCATCTCATGTGATAATCTCGCCTGCGCAGGGTTTTGATCCCGAGTATAAGGGTCTCTTCGATGCGATGACTGTTACCGGTACCAACATCCATCTCTTCGGAAAACCGCTCGCGTATCCTACCGGGTGGATCGTTGAGGAGCGGATGGGAATCGCACTTGCAATGGGTACCGATGCGTTCGATGCGAAGAGGAAGGCAGAGATTGCTGCGCACAAGATCATGATCAGGACTGCGACTGATACGGAGTGGAAGGGACAAACAGAGCGGCGGATGCATGTGGTTCAGTGATTGCGTGATTAAACGATTGGATGACCACCGCCGACGGTAGAATGAAGAAAAATTTAACTAATTTGAAATATACGTCCAGGCAGATTAAGAAGAAGCGCCGAAAGATATACCGCACAATCCTTACGGAATCCAAAAACATCAATCAGGGGAACTTCAACGCAATAGGACCGGACGACCTTGCACGTCTCTTTGATCTGTACGATACCCATTTCTTTGACGGATTTTTCAACAAGAATTACAGCGGCAAGATCTTTTTTCGCCTATCTGATCGAATGACCCGGGCAGGCGGAAAGATCGAACACAGGGACGCAACCGGCACGCATACGATCGTGTTATCAACAGCGCTCATCTTCCAGACGTTTAGTGATGTCACGCGACAGGTGACCGTGAACGGCGTCATCTGCCGTGACCGGCTCGAGGCGACCATGCGCATCCTTGAGCACGAGATCATCCATCTTCTGGAGCAGGTGCACTTTGGTTCCACGAGTTGTTCCATGCCCCGTTTCAAGCGTCTGAGTAGAGACATCTTCGGACACACCGATGTCACCCACCGGCTGGTGACACAGGTGGAGCGCGCCCATGCGAAGTACGATCTGCGAGTGGGCTCCAATGTCTCGTTTGAATATGCTGGAGTGACCCATCATGGAGTCATAACCCGAATAACTGTGCGTGCCACGGTCATGGTCAAAGATCCGGACGGGGACTACAGGGATCTTTCAGGAGCTATGTACAGTAAGTACTATATACCCCTCGAACATCTGAGGCAATCAGACAACGAGAGGTGATACTTATGCAAAAGAGAATTGCAATCCGTACTGTACTAGTTCTATCTCTACTGGCATCTGCGGCATGTGCTGTGGATGGAAGCGAGATCGCAGCACCGGTTCTCAAGTGGCAGCAATGCGGCTGCTACAGTTCGTGGTGCGAGACCGGCTGGTACTCTTCGCCAGCGGTGGCTGATCTGGATTCTGACGGCAATATGGAGATTGTTGCTTCGGCTTACGCAGTCGTTGCGCTCGATGGCGAGACCGGCGACCTTTTGTGGCGCGCGAAGTCCGGGCACGATCGGAGCGAGGATCCGGACAGTGTTGACAACTCAACTTTGGAAACCCAAAAAACAGCCGCAGCTATCCGATTACCCCTAAAATCCCAAAATACCGAAGACTATATCTAACCAAAAACCGCTATCAGCAGACCCCTCGAAACATGCCCAATTTCACACTTATTCCACGTTGTAGGGGTAAGGTTTCATCGTCACATTGTGCCGCAGCACCCC
>JGI12150J12686_101235_pt1 | contig 11159 bp, 12 predicted proteins | sample ANMFosRound1_FD_12686 | JGI IMG/M metagenome (IMG submission 12686)
TTTGAATATGATAATGTCCAATCGTGATAAATTGAACTTCTGTGGGTAAACGGAATAATTGGGGTTTACGAACCCATTTACGCAATTGATGTCCATGCAAAGACAAGAAATCAATATTCCGTGTGATATTACCATCTTTAGAGTGTAAACGACTCAAAACAACGCCGTCATCCGGTTCAGGATTCTTTTGGTTATTTCTATCTGATAGTAGTAAGTTCAGTCCATGATCGATTTCAGCCCACATCTGATTTCGGTGCCGGATATTCAATTTTGCTCTATCTTCTGCTATTTTCTGTATTTGCTCATTTTTCAATGTCGTCTTAGCCTTCTCTGCCACCCCTTTAGCATACTTAGTAGCTAAGATAATCGCCGTCAAACGGTCCGCTATGCGCATCGCTTCCTCGACCGAGCGCGCTGCCCTTTCGTCATAAGAAAAACAATAGATCTCATCTTTAGGATTTGATAAAGTTGAGATGGATTTTGTTTGTCTCAGAAGAGCCCAAGAATTAGGAGGAATATTCAATTCAAGTATTGTTTGCACAATTAGACAAGCAAAAAATTCGGTCAAACCAGTCTCAACAACGGTCATATTTCCCGGTACACTCTTTGCTTCACTTGGTTCAATCCCAATTGAAGCAAAATTCAAACTATCTAAATCTAAATATAGTAAGTTCCTTGCAATTTTAATTTTTAAATCAGGGTACACATAGTTGGTTTCATAAAATCTCCACTTTGCAGTCACTAAACCCTGGACTTACGTACGAAGCCTGTGCATTGCTTTTTCCATGCTCGGTTTGTTGCCGCCCAATGTCTTGCATGCGATCAGTCAACCGATCGTGGCAGAGTTCTCCTCGCCCCATGTTAGATAAATTAGAACCCATCCCACATAAAACTCCTGTTGAGTGGGACGTATCAGTACTGTGGTGGCGTGACAGCCCCATTCAGCCTGTAATGAACCGTCCACTGCGTCTTCCTGAACAACCCAACGCGCCCCATAAACCTAAGCCACCCGAGCTTCGCCTCCTTCGTATCAAAGTAAGACCAGTCATCAAGAAACGTGATCCCCGGATTCCATTCCTCCATCTCTCTGCTCCCCCTGATCCCGAAATGGAAAGTCGCATCCTTCCCGAGGTGCAGCTCCTTTCGCATCTTGAAATTGACAATCCCCTTCAATGCCCCTTTCAGCAACAAATCATTAAAAACCTCGCATACAAGTTCGGAACCAGGAAATCTCGATTGAAGCTCAAGCACCAGTGATTTCACGTCCTCTCTGTGAAGGTACATGAAAACACCCTCTGCGATGAAGAGAAACGGACCATCGCAAGTCTGCAACAGCGGTGCCATCCAGCCATAGTCCAGCACCGACGACGGGATAAAATGATACCGGTCAGTCTCCTCAAAGAACCTCCTCTTGATCCCGATCACGTCCGGCAGATCAAGGTCGTAAAAACGCACTCTTCCATTGTCGATACGCAAAAAACGCGAATCCAGCCCGCATCCGATGTTGACCACAACCCCATCCGGCGAGGACTTGAGAAACTCCGTTACATACTCGTCGTATCTCTTCGCACGAATCGTGATATGAACAACCATCCTCTTATCGATTTTGCCCTTGACCATCCTCTTATGCAGTCTGTTCTTCGATTTTGAGAGTTCCCTATTCACTGCTTGCATGATCTCTACTGCTTTCGGATCGCTTATGATCGGATCCTTGGATTGGCTTTCAAGGGCATGGCAATACAGTGTCAGAAGCGATGTTTCCGACACATCACTCATCCCGATATCGAAGAGTTCTGTCATCGCTTGACCGTCATTTCATACAGCCCCGTAAAACCGAAGACGCTCCTCTCGCGAGAGATTTTCTGTCAGGCGATGGTGCATCAGGCGTACATAATGGACCTCTTGCATCATTTCATCATCGGGAAATTCACTTTGAACCTCCTCCCAGAACCGCTTTTTTTCAACTTCTGTCAACTTCTTCATATAGTATCACCTCTTATAATTCCGGCGGTGCTATCAACTCTATTGATTCGTACCCCATCAGGGCGTTGATCAGATTCACCTCCCGGCGTGTACTGACCCGGACAATGTGTTTGAAATTCCAGCTTACGAGATATCTAACCCCGTTCACTACGGCGATGGCAACATGATTGGCGTCATCGGCATATCTTTCCGGGATAACACCTCTTCTGAGATATTCTGCGGCTAATTCGTCTGCTTCCTCATCGAAAATAAGCGTTTCGATTCCTTGTAATAGCCGTCCCATTTTTGTCCGTTTCTCTTCATCTGGGGTATCACGAACCTCTGATAAGACGATGTTGGAGATCACAGACTTAAAATCTGGCAAACGCTCAATCCAAAATATTCTTGTGAGTCGTTCACGATCCGGAGCTCTATCATCGTAGTATGCACTTGGGACTGTAGTATCCAGATAGACTTTTGCTTTTTTCATCTCTTAGCCTGTTGGGATCTCTTATCGATCAATATAATCCTTGTTTTTAGACTTTCGGCACATTTTAGACGATATTTCAAATGTATCTGACGCTTGCAAAGCGATGACGATGGCGCGGGTAAATTCGGGCGAGGTGTCGAAGACGCGAAACCGGATACGCCCCGTCATACGTCGTGCCGTATTCTCATAACCATTTCTTCCTCTGCTAACTTAACAATATCCTACGGCATCAGACCCCCTCGCGTAAATCATCTCTACTCCGGATGTCCGGAACCCGTTGTAGCAGACATGAAACCCTGGATCAACGACTCTAAAAACATCTGCTAGTTCAATACGCCGTGTTTTGTATTGCATCTCATCGTGAGATCTCACATCCCATCACAATATCTTTCGATTAATCGAAAGGCTTAAGTACTATTGCTTACACCTATACAATCAGACAAGTCGATTAATCGACAAGTTTGAACAAAAGGAGGTAAACGACATGAACGACCGCAACCCCAACCACAACGAACAACAACAGGACGAACGCCCGTTCGCGTACATCCTGAAGAGAGCACTGCTGCATCAGCATCAGCAGGACGAGAAAATCGAAACATCGCGGTACCAACCACCCATTCCAGAGTACCAGATCACAATCGAGCACGGATCAATCTGGCTCGAGCAGGAATGCGCTGCCAGCACGAGGTGAGAATCATGACCAAAAGCACCGCAAACCAGCTACGATATCTCTTCGTTCTCGCAATCCTCGCATCAGCAATCACAATCGCCCCTGCCTCCGCAGCAGGAGGCGCGCTCAAAGTAGATATCACGAGATACGAGCCGTACCCGGCAGAGATCGGAAAGTACGTGGATCTGTGGGTGAGCGTCAAGAACACGGGCGGCGGCACAGCAGAGGATGTGACGATCGAACTCATGCCGAAATACCCGTTCACACTCGACTCAAGCGACAATGCTCGCCAGAACAAGGGGAGCATCGGGACGGGCTTCTCAGCAATGTATGAATACCGCCTCTTCGTAGCCGCTGACGCAAAACCCGGAACTCACGAGATAACGATCCGGTATCAGGGCGAGAAGGGCGCAACATGGTCTGAGAAGGACTTTGAGATCAAGGTGGGCACAGACACTTTCGACAGCAGGGGCACACTCAAGCTTGACGCGATAACGACCGACCCGGAAGTGCTGATTCCTGGAGACAAGGGTACTGTAACACTCACACTCACAAACACCGCATCCCAGTACTCAGTAACGATCGATGGTAAGGATTATGACACCAATGCACAGTTAAATGAGGTAGAACTCGCCCGATCGGATGGAATCGTTGTTACGACCGACTCATACCGGAATATGGGTGTTCTCGGACCCGACGACTCAATCGAGATCTCATATAACGTGCAGGTTAGCGATGATGCAGAGGATGGAACCGAGCATCTGAACCTCGTGCTCACGGGCAGTTCCCACACCTACAATGCAAAGTGGGACATTCCGATCAAGGTCGAGACCGCAGGAATCAAGATCATTCCGTCCAAACCGCTGAAACTCGCCGGTGACGGGGGCAAAATCGAGTTTGACGTCGCAAATACGCACTCAAGCACGTTTACGTCCGTGAGCATCGAACCGCGGGCAGACGGCATCACGTTTACGCCGACTGAGTACTTCATCGGAACAATGGAGCCTGACGAACTCTTCACAATCGAGTTCGATTGCGAGGTTACAGAAAAGTCATCGGATGGTGCCGATCTCCATCTCTATTCCGAGTACCGAAACGGCAACAATCGGCACGAGGTGATCCTCAACAACCGGGTAATCGAGATCGAGCCCGTGGTTCCGGAGGGCAATTCCAGCACGGTCATGATCGGTGCAGCACTGCTGCTGGTGGTCGTCGTTGGTGCAGGCATCTACCACAGAAAGAGACGAGGCGCGTAAACCGAACGCCAGAGGGAGCCTACCATCATGATAAACCCGGTACAATCGGTGCGGATCGCAATCGGCAGCATCACGAGCGCCAAGATGCGATCGGCATTGACCGCTCTTGGAATCATCATCGGTGTTGCAGCAGTCGTTGCCAATGTTGCGCTCGGTGCAAGCTTCAACCAGTACTTCGCAGACGAACTCGGATCAATCGGCACGAACTTCATCATAATCGAGGGCAGGGAGGATAATCTCTTCTTTGATAACGAACTGAAACTGATAAAGAATACACCGGGCATTGCGAGTGTGTCTCCTATAATAGGGCGCTCTTTCGAGGTAAAATACATGTCCGAGTCCAGGATCGCCACTGTCGAGGGAGTTTCCGCGGACTGTTGTGAGGTTCGCAACATGAAGATGGGCGAGGGATCTTTTTTAACAGACAAAGATCGGTACACCGTAGTTCTTGGATGCAATGTCGCAAACGAGAAGTTTGACCGGAAGATCGGTCTGCAGAACTCGATCGATCTAACGTTCCGGCTGGATGATGGGACATCTGTCACCAGGAAATTCAAGGTGAAAGGGATAACAAAGGAGGTCAATTTCTTCGGCGATCCGAGTGCAACTCCGAATAACGACATCTTAATCCCGATCAATACGATGATGGAACTAACAGGAGAGAACGACTACAGCGCATTCTTTGCATCAGCAGCCAGTCTCGACACAGTGGAAGAAACCGCAGAAGAGATGGATAAGCGGCTCGCCAGAAACTTTGGGGTCTCCAAGCGTGACATGGACGATAAAGATGCGAAACCGTACGCGATAACCACGCAGACCGAACTTCTGGAGATGACAGGCGTTTGGGCTGACGCAATCGGTGCACTCCTGACAGCCGTCGCACTGATCTCGCTTGTTGTTGGCTCGATTGGAATTGCGAACATCATGCTTGTAACTGTCAGCGAGCGGACAAATGAGATTGGGCTGATGAAGTCGCTCGGGTTCACGAGCATGGATGTTCTTTCACTCTTTGTCGTGGAATCAGCAGTAGTCGGACTCTTTGGCGGGATTCTTGGCTCGCTTCTCGGAGTTGCCGGAGCGTACGGTGCAACCGATCTGATCGGGCTTCCTAACGTATTTCCAGTCTCGCTGATCTTGGTCGGATTCGGCGTCTCTGTCGGAGTCGGTCTGCTTGCAGGGGCGTTTCCCGCGTACAAGGCTGCGAAGATGAATCCGGTGGATGCCTTAAGGCATGAGTGAAGAAGAGGTTGGGGGTATGAGGGCACTCACGAAACTTGGAATCGGAATGCTTGCTGTAATTGTACTGCTCTCCTGCGCATGGATGTATCACACCCACAGCATGTATGAGGATACGTACAGAAGCGAATACCGCTATGCGGTCACAGTAAGAACGGATTTTGCCCTGCACAACGCAACATTTTACGTACCGCTGCCCATGTCAGAAGATGGCTCGAAGCTCGGGGAAGAGATCTTATGTGAAAACGCCTCGAAACCGGAGGGGTGGGACTGCGACCTCGTCGAGACAGAGCACGGGACGATGCTGAAGATACACACAGAGGAAATAATTCCTGACCTTCACGCACCTCCCCCGGTGCCGTTACCAAGAGAAGAGTACGGTCCGGACGCGCTTTCCTGCCCGGCTCAGACGCATGCGTCCGAACAGGTTTCGGCGAGGGTACAGGCGGATCACGGGATAAACACAAAGTACCCGGTGGGGAACGTTTCGATACTCTCTCCGAAGTACAACCTTGCCCGTGCGGTTTACAGGACGCCGCATCCAAAAGACCGGACGCCCCCTACGTGCTATGAATACGAGAGCCGCATCTATGCGAATTACACGGCATCACCTGATGCGGAAGTATCGATTCACGTCGAGCTTACAGGAGAGAACAACTGGTGGGTCTACGGATGGTCTGGCAACAATTATAGGGACCATGTCGGCGTGACGCTCACAGGAGCGCAGGACGGATGGTGTGCTGCGTCAGGGAATCTTGTCGCGGGAGAAGGCAGGTACGGCGGGAGGGGAATATGATTGCCTGCACCACACCCGCCCGCTGACCGGTTCGGTTCGCGCCAGTCATCGTTGAACTTTTCGATTAATCGAAATATTTAAGTACTATTACTTACATGCATAACATCAGATCAGTCGATTAATCGACTAGTTTGAACAAAGGAGGCAAAGAACATGAACAACAAAACCCCCAAACGCAGCAATGCCACACAGCACCGATTCGCCAGCCCGGAGTACTGGATCACAATCGAGCACGGATCAATCCGGATCGGGTAGGTAACAGACCCCGGATACGGACAACCGGAGCGAGAACTATGAAAAAGAAACCCATGATGGACTTTATAGCCATAGTAGCAATCGCAGCGGTCTTGATATCTGCGGGATGTATTGAGGATGATAGATCAGCACCCACACCCATGCCCACGAGGACTACAACAGAAACCCCATTACCTGCATCAACCCCCACTTCAACGCCAACTGACTCCCACCTGGAAGGATGCGTCTGGACGCTTACATTAACCGCAGGGAGTGATGGCGATGTGCACCCCCCGATCCCTGGGACGACAATCACTGCCAGCTTTGAGAATGGGAAGATCAGCGGTACGGCTGGATGCAACCAGTACTTCGGAGCATATACTGCTGCTGATAATATTGTCATCAACGAGATGTCGTGGACTGAGATGTCCTGCGAGTCCCCGGAAGGTGTGATGGAACAGGAAACGCAGTACCTTGACATACTGCGCGACGTAACAACCTACACCATTCCGGAAAACCAGCTCACCCTCGGAACAGAAGACGGGCGGGCACTGGTGTATCATGCGGAGTTGGATACCACTACAAGATCCGAAGGGGCTCTGAGTGTTTCCGAACTATTGGAAAGTCCGGTGTATGACACGGAAGTCAAAGTTTATGGAATTGTGAATCATCTGGGTCAACTTCTCTGTCCATGCTTTACATTGTATTCGGATAGAAAAATGTTGGACGTACGCTACGACTTGATGGCAGAGGATGACGGAACGGAAAGACCTGCTGTAAGTGTGGAAGGAATCGAAAATGGTAACTGGGTTATCGTAACCGGTGAACTCAGGTCAAGCACAGGAACTGCTCCCAGCACCACTTTCTGGGCGAGCAATATTGAAAAAATAGACGCGCTATTAGCTCCTTTTTCTTCCTTGCAAGACTGTCAATCCGGATGTGTAGAAGCAGGCTTTGAGAAAGGCGAGTGTAAATGGCCAACAGAGGTAGAGCCGTCATATTTTATCTTAGGTCCCTGTGTAATTCCATCCTCCAAACATTGCGGAAACGAGGGACAGTGTAACTGCTATTGTTACAACATTACTCGACCCAAGCCCGATATCAAAGAAGAGGAGGCACCAATATAAACAAAACCAGTACTTGAATACGGTATACAATGACTTGAAAAAGAATGGGCGATAAAGATGAACAAAGAATTCCCAACCACCGATGACGCCCGGTAAGTTGATTGATCGGGTGTGGGGTGGTTGGGGCTTAAAATTTGGTCAGAACCATGGATGGAAAAGATGAACACGTATGCCCGGTTGAAAGGGCGGGGGGACTTGATAGCGGAATCAGGAAATTGTTGCAGAGTCCCAGAAAGATTCTTTGAAAATACGCCAGAGAGGGGATGACAGTTTTGGATTTGGGTTGCGGTCCCGGATTCTTTTCTGTGGAGATGGCTGAAATGGTTGGTGCATCCGGCAAAGTTATCGCTGTAGACCTGCAGGAAGGAATGCTTCGGAAATTGAAAAATAAGATTCAAGGAACAGAAATTGGAAAAAGAATTAAATTACATAAATGTGATGGGGATAAAATAGATATTACAGAAAAGGTCGATCTTGTTTTAGCTTTTTACATGTTTCATGAAGTTCCTGATCAAAAAAAGTTCTTGGAAGAAATAAAATCCATGCTAAAACCGAATGGGGATGTTTTTATTGTAGAGCCAAAATTTTTTCACGTTTCGAGACAAGCATTTGAAGAGACTGTGAAGATGGCTAAAGAGATAGGATTTAAACCTATTGAAAGACCAAAAGTGTTTTTGAGCAGGGCTGTGGTTTTTAGGATATAGATTTTTTTTGTACCTCCTTCATTGGACGGTGAGTGGTCGCAGCTACGTTGTGCATGGGCACGGGCGAACTACATGTGCGGTTTTCTTTGCAGATTCTTGCCGCGTGCTACTGGTAACGACGTCGGCACGTGCCCTGAAGCTGATGCCGGCATCGATACGATCAATGCCCCGGACCGCCACATCGGGTGGCGCCATCTGTAACTGATTTGTGATTCTGTTGCGAAGTTTCGTATCTCATCACAATACCTTTCGATTAATCGAAAGATTTAAGTACTATTACTTGCACCTATACAATCAGACAAGTCGATCAATCGACAAGTCTGAACAAAAGGAGGTAAACAACATGAACAACCACAACCCCCACAATCACAACGAACAGCGACCGGATGAAACTCCAGCCGTAGAGATCATAAACGCCAGAAAGAGCTACTGCATCGACGAAATGGAAGTACCGGTACTCCAAGGTATCGATCTCTCGATCCAGCGCGGCGAGTTTCTTGCGATCATGGGTCAATCGGGCTCGGGCAAGAGCACGCTCGCGAACCTGATCGGCTGCCGTGATCATCCCACCGAAGGAGAGATCCGCGTTCTCGGAAATGTCGTGAACAAACTCTCTGAAGATGAACTCGCGCATCTTCGCGGCGAGATCGGTTTTGTAGTCCAGACCTTCGATCTCGCGTCCGGGATGAGCGCCTTTCAGAATGTCGAACTTCCAGCGATCGTGTACCAGAAACACGGCTGCAATCCAGAAAAGCGTGCGAAGGAACTCTTAGAACTCGTCGGACTTGCGGGTCGCATGCATCACAAGCCGACAGAGCTCTCAGGCGGACAGCGCCAGCGTGTTGCAATCGCAAGAGCGCTCGTAAACGACCCATCGATCATTCTCGCGGACGAGCCCACTGCGAGCCTCGACGCCAGCACCGGAGCAGAGATCATGAATATCTTCAAGAATCTGAACAGGGATGGGCGCACCATCATCATGATCACGCACGATCCAGCGATCGCATCTCATGCTGACAGGATCATGCACGTAAAGGACGGGCTGCTGGTAAACGGGAACATGAACACCTGAGGTGAGCAGCATGAACAGCAGAAAACCATTGAAATTCATCCAGCGGCGAAAATTGAGATCGCTGGTGGATGTCTTGAGCACAACACCATATACGAGACATGACCACAACCGAGCGTCAACGATATCAAAAATCAGGAGGGCGTACGCATGAACGACCACAGAACAGAAGAGGGTAGAGCACTTCTCGCCGAGCGATCGCCGCTTTTTTATGCGGATCAGATCGAAAAACCGCTTCTGATCGGTCAGGGCGCAAATGACCCGCGTGTCTGGCAGGCAGAGTCTGACCAGATCGTCCATGCGATGCAGGATGCGGACATACCTATGACATATCTGCTGTACACGGACGAAGGACACGGCTTTGCCAGACCTGAGAATAGACTGTCGTTCTACGCTGTGACTGAGGCGTTTCTCGCCGAGCATCTGGGCGGGCGGTACGAACCCATCGGCGATGATTTTGAGGGATCAAGCATCATCGTCCAGTGTGGCGCTGAAGAGGTGCCCGGGCTCGCGGAGGCAATAGCTGAGTAGCTGCCAACCGAATCGATATCGCCGCTGGCTGCCCCGGGTGCTGTGTGTCCTGCCTTGGGTGGCTGGCGGATTTTTTTGGCAGGAATCGGGTGGGGGTAGTGCTGTTTTCAGAGAGTATCGAGAGGGCATGATGCAGGTGCTTGGGGGAGATAGCTGATAATCAATAGCAATCCAATTCTCCAAAGTGGAGATGATAAGAAAATGACTGACACAAACACCTATACTTCGCACCGCCACAAATTGAGCTTTTTTGCATAAGCGTCAGTTGGATGTGCAACCAGAGCTTAACGCCGCCCTTCGCGTCTCTGCGCCTTTGCGTCTTCGCGTTAAATTGATAACGCAAAGGTGCAAGGTCGCAAAGGCGCAAAGAACAAAAGCCCTCGTGTTGGCGATCATGTTGTGTGGGCATCGCGGGCATTGGTTGCTGTGCATTCATTGCCAGATCAGCCATACAAAAAGCGCAGTTTATGCCGGTGCCGGGTATACATACAGAAATTGGCGGTGACAAACCCCCTGCAAGAACCTGTCATGCGCCGTGCGATCCATGCGCTCAATCTCCCGCCAGGAAGCCGGGGGCTGGACGTGGGATGCGGGATCGGCTTGCAAGCCATCATGCTTGCAGAGGTGGTGGGAACGGCAGGGCATGTCACAGGCGTCGATCTGTCCCCCGAGTTTCTGGATTGTGCGAGAAGCATTGCAGAGAAGGCAGGCATCTCTGAGCAGGTCTCCTTTCAGGAAGGGAATATTAACAACCTCCCATTCGACAACGATACCTTCGACTGGGTGTGGAGCGCGAACTGCGCGGGATACGCGCCCGGAGCGCCCCTGCCAGTGCTAAAGGAACTTGCACGGGTGGTAAAGCCCGGCGGAAGCGCGATCATCCTCGCATGGTCATCCCAACAACTGCTCCCGGGCTATCCCGTGCTCGAGGCACATCTAAATGCGACATCCTCCGGGATCGCCCCGTTTGCCGAGGGGGCGGCGCCTGAGCTGCATTTCCCGCGCATGATGGGGTGGTTTCGTCGTGCGGACATGGAGGAGGTCACTGCCCGGACATTCGCAGGCGTGGGATCCTCTAGAGTCG
>JGI12150J12686_101003_pt1 | contig 11122 bp, 13 predicted proteins | sample ANMFosRound1_FD_12686 | JGI IMG/M metagenome (IMG submission 12686)
CGGAGTGAGTTTTCCGAGATAAGTGATTATTCTTTTTTTGCTCTTGCCGTCTTCTCGATATGATTCTGCAATTGAGTAGTAATTGTAGATATCATTCTTCTTTTTTTTGGGTGTGTTTGTAAATACATGATCTGTTCTACTTATACTATACATAACAGGTAGTATAAAAGAATTGTGGTATTGAATTCTGTTCTACAATTAAAAAATTTGAGAAAGTGTCCTACTGGTGGAAACCGAGAGACGTGGACGTTATGGAAAATTATTTATGGATGAAAACAGTGAATTTGGGTGATGATACTGGAGAATATGGGTTAGAATTTAAGTCTCGTAATGGATCAATTACGTGCAGAGAATTGCTCGGCTGTGATATAAGCACCTCTGAAGGAATGAAACTTGCAGAAGATAATGGACTCTTCATCACTCGTTGCCCGAAGTTTGTCCGGGACGCCGCAGAGATCATCGAGCAGATACTTTTGTAGCGGTGTCGTATAACCGCGGATATCCGGTTACGGCACCAGCATAAAACTTCGAGTGTATTTCCGGGGGCTGGCACGAGCGCTGCCGTCTTGCACCGGACTGGTTCATCACATCGGCTCTGCCCGCGCTGAATCGCTCGCAAACCAGTACGAGACTCGATTACACAATCATGTCCTTTCACAACAATCACACCCAGTGTGCTGCAGAGCACACACCGCAATCCTTTAAAATGCTTTTTGGCAGCACAACATATACCCCTCTCCCGGATCGATCACAACCATCCGATCAGTCCCAAAAAGCATGATACAAGCATCACCAAGAGCACATCAGGTGATACCATGTTCGAGATAACCGGAAGATTCTGGGAGGACTGGAATTGGGCGCGTGAGCGCATGTCTGAACTGACGGTTAAGTATCCGGATAAGTGGGTGGATAGGCCCTTATTCTGCAATTGTAGATACTGGTGCACATATTTCAGTAATACCACGAAGAATATGGAGTAGTTCCAATACAACCGTACTTGCAGAGCATAGTGTGAGCGGCATCGTCCCCATCTTTGAAGCCATCTGTAAGCCGAGAACCGTCTGTCCATCCACTATAACGCATTCGCAGCCGCCATAGTTTGGTTCCATACCTTTTAGTCTAAGCGTAACAGTCCGTTTTCGCTTATCTATGCTCACAACTCTTACAATGGTTTGTATTATGCTCTTCATAGTGTTTTTATCCTAACAGTTGATCCAGAACCCGGACTTTCTGATTTTCCACGTTGTCATGCGAGCTTACCGCGCAAACGTTACCATGGGCGCTTATCCGCAATAGGATCATTCCGAATGGAGGGAATGGCCCGTATGGGCAATCTGTGATGCAACATCTTGTCAACAGGGATCAGCGCATAGTGCCTTCGGCGATGCTGCGCTTGCGCTCCGCATTACTGATGAAGCAGGGTAATTCCGAGACTTTTTAATTTTTTCGGCTCTCTGGTATCTTGAGTTGAAGTGAACTTATAACCCATCTGGAAAAATCGGAAGCATTTTTTGATTGGTTACAGTGTAACCATCCAAATAACCACTTCTTACAAAAGTCAGAACAAACCCTTCCTCATTTTTATAGCAAGTTCTCTGATCTTTTCAAAGTCTTTTGGAGGTTTGTTTACTCCAAAAAACACTTTAAGTATTGTATATATACATTCTGACTTCGTCATACCTAAATCTCTTGAATCAGCTACTATTTCTTCCACCCTATCATAAACATGATCATCTACTCGGACTAATAGCACATTTTCCCGTTTCATAGATGGTTACATTGTAACCTTATATAAAAAGCTTTTCCTTCGCCCAATCCACAATTTTTCAGATCGACTCTCAACTTCTTCGGATTTACCACCTATTGAAGCGCCTGATAGCGGTTTTGTTTTGTAGTGTGATACAGTACAGATATGTGCAACTCGAATTACCAGAGAGCCATTTTTTCTGGGTGGACTCTGATTATGGCGAAGAAGATACCACAGAGGACACGGAGGGCACAGAGAGTTGCTGTTTTCTCTGTGTCCTCTGTGCTCTCTGTCTGTTGACAAGAAGTTGCATCACAGATTGCCTAACCGGCTACCCCTTCCATCCGGGGTAATCCTACCGCAGAATGTGTGGATGGCAACGCCCATGCAGTATGCCTGCGGAACAACGTGGAAAATCAGAAAATCCGATTCGGATCAACTGCCAGGATAAGAACGCTATGAAGAGTGTAATGCGAACCATCGAAAGAGTCGTAACGCAGGATGAGCGAAAGCGGATTGTTACGCTCAGACCAAAAGGTACGAAATCAGACTATAACGGTTGCAGAGACGTTGTAGGGAATGGACAGACGGTTTCCGGCTTACAGATGGCTTCTAAGGTGTTCATAATTATCTGTGATGTAGAACTTGGTAAGCCCCATAAGCTCCCGGAAAATCCGGGTAGTGACCCCGTGAGGGTAAACGATGGCATAGTGGGTAGAGGAATCGATAAAAAGTGAATGACAGCTTGTAATAAGCTGTACAGAGGTTCAAAATTTGCCTTAACCCGAAAAGGTGCTGACTTATCGAGTGGTGTCTCATTGCATGAACGGAGGCAAACCTGTGAATGTAAGTAATTCAATTACGCCTGCAAAAGGCGAGAAACTTACAGACAAGCAACCAAAATCTCAGTGGACTGATGTTGACTGGGATGTGGTCAAAAGACATGTTAACAGGCTGCAAACCAGAATTGCAAAAGCAGTTAAGCAAGGAATGTGGAATTTGGTCAAAAGGTTAAGATACCTGCTAACTAACTCGCATTATGCGAAGTTGTTGGCAGTAAAGCGTGTAACACAGAATAGAGGGAAGAGAACAGCTGGAATGGATGGCGCGAAGTGGACAACACCAAACTCCAAAATGAACGCTGCTCTTAAATTATCCGACAAGAAGTATAAAGCAAAGCCGTTACGAAGAGTCTATATCTCTAAGCCTGGTACAGATAAGAAACGACCTTTAGGAATCCCAACCATGCACGATAGGGCGATGCAAGCGCTGTAACGCCTGCGGCGTCGATGCCATGGGCATTACGCTCTTGCGCTGCAACCGATTGCAGAAACAACAGCTGATCCACGCTCGTTTGGCTTCAGGATGCGTAGAAGTACGCAGGATGCGCGACAATATGCATACTGTTGCCTTGGTGGAAAATGCTCTGCAAAATGGGTCTTGGAAGGGGATATCAAGGGTTGCTTCGATAATATCAACCATGACTGGCTCCTGGGCAACATTCCGATGGATAAATCAACTCTAAAGCAATTTCTTAAGGCGGGATTTGTGTATAATCGACACCTGAATCCCACCACAGCAGGAACACCACAAGGAGGAATTATTTCTCCGATACTAGCGAATATGACGCTGGATGGGCTGGAAAAAGCCATCTCATCTGTGTATCACGTCGGTAAGAATGGGAAAATCGATAAGACTCGACATAATCCCCATAAGGTAAATTTCGTGAGATATGCGGACGATTTTATCGTTACCGCAAACTCAGAAGAGATTGCTAAGGAGCTTGTGGAGTTGATTAAAGAGTTCCTGATGGAACGAGGTCTTGAATTGTCAGAGGAGAAAACTCACATTACTCATATAGATGACGGCTTTGACTTTTTAGGCTGGAACTTCCGTAAATACAGAGGAAAGCTTCTGATAAAGCCATCCAAGAAGTCGATTGATAATATCACCCGTAAAATCGGTGATGTAATCAGACGAGCGAAGCCATGGAAACAGGAAGACCTCATCAACGTATTGAACCCCATCATTACTGGCTGGCCGAATTATCATCGATCGGCAGTATCTAAAGAGACATTCAGCAAATTAGATCATATTGTCTGGGAGATACTCTGGGGATGGGCTAAGAGAAGACCTCCGGACAAACGGAACACGTGGGTTGCCAATAAATACTGGCACTCCGTGGGAAACCGGCGTTGGGTGTTTTCTACCGGAGAATATAGATTGAAACCATTCTCGGACACGAAGATTGTCCGGTGCGCTGGCCTGAAATTGGATAAGAATCCCTATATTGACCAAGACTACTTTAACTTACGGAACTGCTGCCCGATACTGAAAGGGTTATGAGATGCTTGAGCGGTATGAAGGGAAACTTTCTTGTACCGTTCTGAGATGAGGAGGGGCGGGTAACCGCCCCCTTCTTAATCGGCGGTTTTCCAAAACCCAATTCTCAGAAGATAATAAAAAGTCTCGTAATTCCTGTGAAGGGAAGGGGCTGACAGTTGAGCCGTTGGGACAGGGGCACATCTTCCACACTCAGATGCGGGCCACGGATGATGACAAAACTGTACCCACAACCTATCCGGAAACAGACAGAGAGGTTTCAGAAGCCGGATCGGGGGAAATCTTCAAGTCCGGTTCTGTGAGGGGCTCATAGTAACCTCGGGGATATTACCCCAAACAAGAGGTGTGCTATGAGCCCTACTCGACATTTATTCCGGTTTAGTATTCGTGAAATTCGTCCAAACGCGTGAGTTCGTGACTGTGAGCGTAGCGAGCATCGTCGAAGGCATAAAAACTGCCTATAAATAGATTAATTCCCGGAAAACCTCATGAATCGGAGTGGGGCGATTTGGATAAAATGAGCAATCTCTTTATAAGTGTTGATCAATGCAACTCAAGATGCCAGAGACCCCCAATTTTTCGGATAGCCGCCCCTGAGAAACGATCCTGCTCACGTCCACGGCGGAATCCGTTTGTACCTGCAAGAGCATATTCTTAATTAGGGTTGGAGAGAGGTATCCATTAATATGAATATCCAAAACACCCAAAATAAAATCCTCTTAACGAATAAAACTCTGAAAAATTTCCTTAAAAAGTTTGATATGGGTGCAGCCGATTATGGAATTGAGATTTAACAGAGAGCAGAACCGCATGGAACGTCTGACATTCATACGACGTTACAGCAAGTGGGTGAAATCGGTGCCAAATGAGGTCTGGAGCAGGCAGCAGGCATCGCTTATAAACAGCTTTCTGAGCAGTTCAAAGAACTTCCAACTGGATCGGAAGGAGTATCTGGTAATGAAGAGCCGTTCAAAAGCAACCACGTCCCAGACGAGTAAGCATGTCGAGGTAAACAGAGATGGCAATCAACCATGAGATCCTCTTCGCGGGCCGATCAAACGTCGGGAAGTCATCGCTGATCAAGAGACTGACCGGCAGAAGCGTCAAAACAGGGAGACGCCCCGGCGTCACGAGGAAACCGACACATATAACGTTTAGAGATCTGTTGATAACCGATCTGCCGGGTTACGGATTTCTGCACGGCGTCCCGGATGTGGTTCAGGAGCGCATAAAGAATTCGATTGTCCATTATATCGAAGACAACTGCGACCGTGTCCTCTGTGCCGTTCAGGTGATCGATGCAAGCGTTTTCTGCGAGATCGTGGATAGATGGTCAGAAAGGGGTGAGATACCAATTGATATTGAATTGTTTGAATTTTTGTCCGATCTCGATATCGATACGGTTATAGCGGCGAACAAGATGGACCTGATAACCGATCGAGACCATGCGCTCGATCAGATCGTGGAGCGTTTCGACTTTCTCCCGCCATGGAGGCAGTGGATCGACACGGTTGCACCGGTGTCTGCGAAGAAAGGGGATGTGTCGCAGCTTGCCGTACTCGTGCGATCCAGACTGCACCGGATCGGGCGGGACAATCTGTTCGGGCAGATCAGGACGGTCTGAAGGGAGTGCAGCATCCGTGATGCGAATATATTAGATGAATAGGGGATAGATGGATACAGGTGATATTATGATAACAGTTGCAGTAACAGGTGCACTCGGGCGCATGGGCTCGCTTATAATCGAGAATATCGGCGATGCGCCAGATATGGAACTGGTGGCAGCGTTTGACATCCATGACATCGGGATGCAGGTTGGCTCTGGTGCTGGTGTCGCTGCTGGCGCAGGCGATGTCCGGGTATCAGATGCCCGTGAGATCGATGCGCTGCTTGCAAGCACTTCCCCGGACGTTCTGATCGACTTCACAATCGCAGATGCTGCCGTCGAAAACGTCAGAGCCGCTGTAGAGAACAGTGTTGCCGTCGTTCTCGGGACGACCGGTCTTGAACCATACCAGGATGAGATCGCAGGGATCATAGCCGAAAACGTCCCTGCCGTGATTGCGCCTAACTTCTCGGTCGGAGTCAACGTCTTCTGGAAACTACTTATAGAAGCCGCCGCATACCTCGGCGACTGGGATATCGAGGTTGTTGAGGCGCACCACCGCCACAAGAAGGATGCGCCATCAGGAACAGCGATGCATGCAGCTGACGTGATCAGCAAGGCTCTTGGGGGAAAAGAACTGGTCCACGGGCGTGAGGGACTCGCTCCGCGGGGCGATGAGATCGGCATCCACGCGATCCGGGGCGGCGACATCATCGGTGATCATCTCGTTCTATTTGCAGGGGATGGTGAAAGGATCGAGATTAAGCATCAGGCGCACAGCAGGCAGGCGTTCGCAGGCGGTGCGGTCAAAGCCGCGCGGTGGGCGATGGCTGCGCCAGGTGGAGTGCACGGCATGGAAGAGGTTCTCGGGCTTTGATCTTGGAGGTAGGTACATAGATACTGTACGAATGAAGGGGCTCAATCCGACGCCACCGCCTGAGTCAGTAATCTCCCCCGGAGGCTTTTTATTGTTTTCTGGGACTGCCGGATTGTCTTGTGTAAGTACAACTGCCAGAATGTGACAATATCGATCTGAAAAGTCATTTACACCGTTACTGTCGAGTAGATCTCATAACTTTCAATTCTATTAACCGCAAATACACGCGAGATTTACGCAGATGCCTGAATGCGAAGCAAAGGCGTTGCCATTAGCAAATCCGCGTTTACCAGCGGTTCATTATAGTTTCAACTGAACGGAAGAGCTCTGCAAAACCGATATCGAACGGCTGAATAGATGATTAATCTGATAGAGCTCGGATTCACTGTCACGCAAAGATTCCAGAGAGCCGATTTTTTTTAAGTTCTTCTCCGCGCTGTTTGGGTGGCACAAGATGGAATCGACAAATAAGTATATAAACATAGAAGTACATATACACATATAATGTGTAGCTTATGCAATGTTTCCGCGATGATCGTATGTGAGATACGATTATGCCAAGCGCATTGGTCGGAGCATTCTATGGTGGCACGTGGTCGGATTTGCAGAGGTGGGTTGCGGAGTGATGGGGTGGTTGGTTGGGTAATAATGTCCCAAAGCCGTCGCCACCAATAACTATATGTATCATCATTCCAAAAAGATGGCTATGGTGGGTTTGGGAGGTGCTTTCATAGCATTTATGCGTATTTTTTCGCAAAAATGTAAAAGAAGTGTATCATCTAAAAAAGGGTTTTTTGCCCTATTAACCGCAGTTCTACTGTTTTCCGTTTTCGCCGCGCTTACCCTCGCTTCCCTTGACCTGAGCATCGCTGTGACCGCGCCTGATAACGTAAGCATCTGCGAGAACGCAACATATACCTTCAACATAACGAACACCGGATCAACACCGGTTTCTAATATAGTGCTGAACGTGATGGTGCCAGATGGCTTCTGGCATAATGCGAACACGGCAAACATCGCCTCTAATTCCGGCGAAGGTGATGCGAGCGATATATATCTGAAGATCGAAAACCTGCCATCGCAATACAACATCACCAACGTCACGAATGTAACCTATGGTCCTATGAATAGCACGTTTGAGGTTGGGAATTTAACAAATGGCGCATCAAAAATTATTACATTCGATTTCGGCATAAATCACGGTGCCTGTAACGCAACAGATAACGCACTCTTGATTGGACCGATCTATGGGGTTGAGCTCTCAAAGGATCATGATTACATCGATGCTTGCGGCGGAAATTACACGATACGAATAAAAAATACAGGATCGAACGCATCGGTCGTTAACATAATAGATGTACTTCTACCATCAAATATCACAAGCAGCAACGGGGGTGGAACATTTACGAACGAGGGGCCATACATCTTCGGTCCGAGGGGTCCTGATATAGCTTACGACCGCGATGGATTCGATGTTACATCAGAGATAAATAGTAGTGATGACGATGTGGCCGGTGGATTCGACAAATATTGGGTGAACGGAACGTGGAATACTGGTTTGCCCGCGGGAGCAAAAGTGATAAATGCAAACTTCAGTTGCAAATGGTGTACACCAATAGCTAATATAGTTGGCGCAGCCAGCATATTATATTTTGAATATTGGAACGGAACGGATTGGGTTGAAATGGGGAATAAGAGCCAATCCGGGCAGGATTGGGTTATCGATTGGGTGGATGTCACGGATTTCTTAAGCGACGGCTATCAGAACCCGAATTTGAGATGCCGCTACGACGGATTTAAACGTGTCGAATTTGATTATCTATCGCTTGAGATTGAGGCTGAAGACGCCCCGAACGCCCCAAACATCCAAAAGACGCCGGATTACCAAAGAGAAGCGACAATTGGTGATTCCGTAAACTTCACCATCTTCGTTGACCTGCCGAATGTCATGCTTTATAATGTTACTGTGAACGATACGCTGCCTGCGGGATTCGTTTATAATTCATCAAGTTTCAAGATGGCTGCAAACAACGATTCCTTTGACGAAAACGTGAGCGATCCAAATGATGGAACAGCACTGGTTTACATCAACTGGACGCTTGGAACCGTGAACAACTCAGACAACTCAGACATAACGATAAACTTCAATGTGACGATCGCGGATGTTTTGAATAATCAAAATGGAACCGTCTTGAATAACAGCGTTGTCTTCAATTGGGTTGATCATAATAGTACAGAAGGTAATGTTTCAGATGAGTCTGGCAATACAACGATTCTTGATCCTGATTTACAGATAAATAAGATTGCTAATGCTTCAGTGGTTGAAGCTGGAGATTATGTTAATTATACGATAACGGTGAATTGCACGGATGCCGGTGCATGGGATGCCTACGACGTCTGGGTAAACGATACCGTTCCGGACGGATTGAATATAATCTCGGGTGGATCAAATCCGCAAGCAAACCGAACGATGCACACCGGGAATAACTTATCATGGTTCCATTACAAGATAGTACGGGGAATGACGCTCGTTCTCAATTATACTGTGATCGTGAACGATACCGTGGTTGCCGGTCAGAGTCTCCCGAATAATGCAACTTTAACGTGGACCTCAACGAACGGGACGAATATTCATGAGCGATATTACAACAGAGGCGATTCCAGTCAAGTTCGCGTGAAAATTGCGAGTATCGACCTGACAATGGCGGTATGGAACGGAACAACATGGGTTGATTCTTGCAATAAAGATATCGGAGATAATGCCACGTTCAATCTCACCATCCGGAACACCGGAACAGATCCACTGGTAAACATCACAGTGAATGATACACTTCCACCCGGACTATCCAATGCAAGCTGGACCAATAACAGCAGAACGTGGACATTTGATAGGCTTTCACCCGGTGGAACGATTCACATAGAGTTTAATGCAACAGTCAATTCTTCAATGGTTCTTGTAAACCAGGCAAGTGTAACAGCACGTGCTGAGGACACGTCCATGCCTGTATCTGATGAAGCTGATGCTGCCGTACTGGCTGGACCGACTGAAGCTGATCTATCGATAACACAGTCAGATTCACCTGATCCGGTCATTGCTGGAAAATATTTAGGGTACGAGATCAACATTACAAATAATGGGCCGGGCTATGCGAGGAATGTCACTGTTACAGATGCTCTACCAGACACGGTGGTATTCAGTTCTGCTTCGCGCTCGCCGAATGGAAGCACGGGAAGTATCTACTGGTGGAACTTTACAGGAATTGAAGCCAACAGCTCAATTCACATCAGGCTATATGTCGGTACTGACGCAACTGGCTTGTTGGAGAACACTGTCAATGTGGCCAGCGCCACCCATGATCCGGATGAGGCAAACAATGTGGATACCGAGTATACAACGGTTCAAGGCGAGGGTGGAGGAAGTTCGGATGTTCCTGATATATATGATCCTGATATTGATGATAGCATACCTGACGATGATAGCACACCTGACGAGCAGGAGCCGATCGATGGCACCGATCCGAACAATCCCGATACAGGCGACGGTACGAGACTACATCCGCCCCCAGGTACAGATGATTCGCCAATTACTCCAGGCCTGGTAATCATTCCTTTCATCGCATCCATCTTTTTCATCAGCATCATTCCGTTGATCCTTTTCAGGGTGGATGTAGTAGACAATGGAGAGCTAAGACCCGCAGACATGAGTATGCTCAGGAGCACGGTTTACGTACCAGAAGGTGTTAAAATCGGAAAGGTATTGCCAGGCGGAATTGTGCGGGTGAAAGCCGACCGGGAGCTATGTACATATCTGTGTGAAACATACGACATTCCGCCATCATCTGCGAAGGCGATCACGATCGCACTTGGAAAAGGAGGATTGGCGAGAGTGATCCTGCAAGATGAAAGGGCTTATGATCTCGCGATTAAAATGGGTTTGAACGCATTTAAAAGGAGATGAATGATATGAATATCTGTGGTGGTGAAGACGTGGAGAGAAGATTCGTCGGTCGCGAGAGTGACCACGGAAGTGCTGACGCATCTATGCTTGAAGAGGGGTATGAAAATGTATTCCCGGGTGAGCAAGAGGTGGAAATATGAATATGGAAGAATCCTTTGAAATAATTGAGAAAAAGAGGAAGAAACGAGTGATACTCGGCGTTCTTTCGCTGTCTATCTCGTTCGGACTGTTTGCGAGCGTAAACTTTCTTATATCGGGGCTGCTCGGTCTAACAATTGCTGTTGGATGGTTGCTGTTGATACTTTCAGTGATACTATTTGCGCTGGGGCTATATCTCCTGATATATCATCCGATTATCGAGGTGGAAGAGGAAGAGGCGGGGGGAAGTGTATAAATATCTGCGGTGGTGAAGGCGTGGAGAAGATTCGTCGGTCGCGAGTGTGGCCACGAAAGTGCTGACGCAGCTATCTTGAGGAGGGATCTGAAAAGGTATTCGGGTCTCTGGTATCTCGCGTTGCAGTGAGCTTGGGATATACCCGAAAAACAAAGGACACTTTTGATTAGTTAGTGGGATCCCCGGGTACCGAGCTC
>JGI12150J12686_102626_pt1 | contig 11121 bp, 10 predicted proteins | sample ANMFosRound1_FD_12686 | JGI IMG/M metagenome (IMG submission 12686)
TTCGAGCTCGGTACCCGGGGATCCCACCGAAGTTTTTGTCCGGACTACGACTTAAGGCAAAGTCCAGTTGCGCCCTATTCCCGGTCATACCGCCTCCATCCCGCGGAGATCATCCGCAGCACGATAAACACGACGAGACATATCACGATCAGCAGAACCGCAACCGGACTCGACGCAGAAAGCCCATACGAGATGTAGCGCTCGTAGATCAGTGTTGGCGCAATCATCGGGTAGTATGCGATCACGATAACAGCTCCGAACTCGCTCATCGCCCGCGCCCAGCATAGAATCGAGCCGACAAGGATGTGCCGGGCAGAGAGCGGAACCGTGACCCGCCGGAATGCGCCCCATGCCGAGGCTCCGAGCGATCTGGCAACGTTCTCAAGACGCGGATCAACGCTCTGAAACCCCTCCCGCGCCGAATTGATCAGGAACGGCACAGAGACAAAGAGCATCGCAACCACGACTCCGGGGAGCGCATCCCTGAACCGGACGATCGACGATAAGGGGTCGCCGATCAATCCATGCGACCCGAATACCGTGAGAAGCGCAATACCTGCCACCGTGTGCGGGATGATGATCGGGATATCGATGATGCTCTCAATGATTCCCTTTCCCGGAAAGTCGCGTCTTGCAAGGAAGTATGCAAGCGGCACGCCGAATACGAATGCTATGGCGGTTGCAGCAAGTGCCGTGTACATCGTCAAGAGGATGGATTTTATTACCGCGGAATCGCCTGCCGCCTCGGTTACGCCTGATCGGTTGGAGATGAGTTGTCCAAAGACCATGTGGAGGAGTGGGGTCAGTATGAATGCGAGGATCACGAGACCGAGCAGTAGGAAGACTGTGAGCATGCGGTCGTGTTTTGGGGTCAGGGTCTGCATGAGGTGGGTGAATTAATGTAAAAACCGTATTGTACGAAACTTTTTGGGAAATACAGCAGTTTCATCATAAACAGCATCCATCGTCGGTATCCGATCGTAATAAGTTCTAATAATCCATAAAAAATGTGGTAGGGGCTTGGTGAGTATTGTTTCTTTATCTATATACTTATCTTCGATAACAACCGTATTAACGTTTATATCTTTTGCATATCTGCATATATATTTAGCCTGATTAGAGCCACCCAACTCATGTTGTGCCTGGTCGAATGAGCACGCCTCCATTGAAATCGCCTCGCGCCCAATTAGATTGTGAAGCGTGTCAACAAATCTTCAGGAGATAAGTAACCAGCCACTCGATGAAGTTCTTCCGATTCTCTTATTGTTTCCGGATCGGTGGCTATTTTGTTAAACTCGATTATAAGTTTGTCTACTTTTGTCGCGAGTTCATCTGCATCCATATTCATTTACCTCCTTTTTTTTATCTTAGTTCATCCTATAACAAATAATCGTTTTTACATGCTATATAAACCTTTTGCGTTCATTTCAGAGTCTTTTTAATTTCTTCTGGTCGGTTGGGAAACATGACACCAATCCTGCAAACACTGGTGCGATTGGACTTGTGGAATCAGTGAAATCGGTGTTAATCTGTGGCTAAAATTTTTATCAGCCACAGATGAACGCGGATTACATGGATTAATGATGTTAACGGTTTTGTAGCTCAATAGCGATCCATTTTTGATAGTTGTGCTCACCTGTGACAATCCAGCGTTTCCAGAAAAATGAAAAGTCTCGTTTTCGTCCACGAAGATCTTCATGTGGCATAGTCAAGGCAGGTAAGAATATCCTCCAGTTCAAGTGAAGGATACTCTGTCAGGAGCTCTTCGATTGTGTCTCCATTGGCAAGCGTATGTATGATCTGATGGACCGGGATGCGGGTTCCTTTGATGCAAGCCTGCCCATGGCAAACATTTGGATTGATTGAAATACGTGGGTACACGATGTCACCGCCTCATAGACTGATCGCGTCTGCCGCAGCCTGCAGGATCATGAGAGCGTCCACCGACGTGAGTTTACCGTCTCCGTTCATGTCGCCCCACATCCGTCCGACGCCCTGCCGATCTGTCCAGTACTCTGTTGGGGTGCTGTTATCCACATCCCAGACATTGGGCACGCCGTCGTCATCGGTGTCGGTGGATCGGATGTATGTTGGGATGGGTGGTCTTGGTGGATTGCTTTCTTCAGCTCCGACAGTGGTTGTCGGTTCTGGTGAAGTGTATTTTCGAACAAAGATATAATCCCAGTAACCATAGACATTATCATACTTCCACTGGGTTATTTGCCATTCAGAGGCGTCCCAACCATAAAGAGTTGTTTGGTAATCATCGATAAGGGTACCCCCATCATCTATAAGTTCTGCGCCCATTGTGTTTTCTGTACTCTTTATTATTTTTAATTTATACCACCTGTTGTTTTGTATAACACCAAGATCATGGGGGCGGTTACAACCAGAGGGTGTTTTAGTTTCTATTCCGATGTGACTTTCAGGATATCCCCCAAATGCTACGCCAAACCAATTCCTACTTAGGTCTGAACGATCTGTTAAACATAGAATCCACCACCGATCATAAGCATCACTTTTTACTCTTGCTTCTACTATTGCTGTTTCAGAAGACGATATCGTGTAATCCGAATGTATACTTTTCCAACTTGGTGTGTAACTCCAGGTTACAAGAGAGGAATTTGAAACTTGATAATTTATCGGGTAATTCTGATATGGGACACCATATCCTAATCGCCATTTATTTTTGTCTAAACTCGTTCCAGGAAAATCATCAAAAAACTCAAACGTAGCATCGCCGTCACTCGCATCACTTGCACCGGAATTCCCATAATACATATAAATCGTTGTACTTCCGGAACCAGTGACACCCGGAACTGCCACCCAGATCCTGCTGTCGCCAATGATATTCCATTCCTCAATCCAGTAGTTCAGCGAAACGGTGTTATCTTCATCCACAAATCCAATATCAGAGCCATCCGGACTTGCTTTCGAATAATCAAAGTTCGAACTGTTCAGCGTGACCAGAACCTGATAATCGCTTAAAGCATCACCAGGATTGTTTGGCTCTTTGGTAATTCCCGTGAAATAGATCTCCATGATAAATCAAGTAAATAAAGAGTATCCATTTAAATCAAGATGTATGCGCTGAAATAGATGTTTAACATTAAGAATTCCATAACAACGACGTTTAGTCACTTTAATCTTGTTATTCAGCCCTTCTACAAATCCGCTTGTTTGCCTGTTTATAAAGTAATTTACAATATCACACATCCGCGTATCTAATGTCGATAAAAAGTTGTTGAAACAAGTCAACCCACTTTTTATGGCTTTATCCATCCAATCATCGATTTTAATCTGCGCTTCGCTTTTAGAAATATCCGAATCAAATATATCAGTTAAATCATTACGAAGTTTATATGCTATTTCTAACATTGGAGAATATTTAAATAATCGTTCCAAAACTTCTAACTCCTCGTCCACCAAATCTTTTGCATTCTTGCGCAGTAGCCACATCACCCCTTTCAGTTTTTTATGTTCTTCTTCTGCCAACTCTGTCTTCAAACGTGCAATCTCCTTCTTTCGAAGGTTATCCAGCCCCTCCCTATACAATTTGGCAACGTGAAAACGGTCAATCACAACCACAACATCTTCCCCAAAAACCTCCTTTGCAGCGTTAATATAGCCGTCATACATGTCTGAACAGACTGTTGTGACCGTCTTTTTCAATCGTTCGGGAATACTCGATAAAAACGCCTTCACAGTACTCTTTTTACGATCGTTGAGCACTGCTAGTATGGTTATGTTGTCACAATCGCGCGCTGTCACAATCACCACAAAATCCTTGTGCCCCTTTTTCAAGGCGATTTCATCGAGTCCTATAACATTTAATCTCTCGAGCTCATCCCAATTCACCACATCACTAATATTACGCTGGATAACCCCCATAACAGCCTCATAACCTATATCTTCCTTTATGCTAACATCTGATACCGTACTATTTACTGATTGAAGTAATATGTGCTTTTCATACGCTATTGTACATGGGATCCTCTCTTTATACCACTGTAATTTCTGTGTCGTGGTCGGTTTGCCTTCGCAATGGGTGCACCGGTATCTTGCAGGGCAGATACGGATGTAAGTTTTCCTTCCCAAAATCGGCAAATGGCGCAACATGATCGCTTCGTCATGGCCATGTAGTTTGCTCGATCTTCTTCCACATTTACGGCAGCGTGTGACACCGATCGTGCTCCTTACAGTGATAATAACATCACCTTTTTCGTTTAGTTCAATGTTCTCGATCTCGATGTCGGGAATATCTAACAATTTCTCGATTATATCCATTGGAATCCATCCTCTCCGATTCAATAAATATGTTACGGTGTGTTAGATATATAAATAATTAACCATTGGATTTGCTAAAATCTTGATGGACTCGATGCATGGACTGTCTGATCAGTTATCGCTGGGTCAAGGCAAGTGATGGGCGACCATGTAGTATGCAGTTAGCGATATATTAATTTAGTGATAGTCTACTGTCACGGGAGATACCAGAGAGCCGATTGTTTATCGTTACTGGTTTTCGGCAGTCCCATCCAGCGCTCGCAGTCGGTACGATTGAAGCAAGAAGTAGCGCAGCAACTGCAAAAGTCAAGAGTCCGTTTGGAACATGGTTCTTTATGCTTTCGTGTTTTGCTTTCATGGTTTTCCATCTCACGTTGTTCTATATTCTTTGTCTTAAGTCACCGAAACCGCATGTCGGAGTTCTCGGTGCTCCATTACACCATGCATTAGAACTCCCCCCACATAAAACCTTCTTGCAAAATCAGAAGCCCTCACCCCCCTCACACTTACTCAGGCACCTCTCCGCTCCCAACCGCGGGCACGATCGGCGGCTGCCCGAGATCGACAAATATCTGCTGCCCTTCCGGGCTGACCACCAGTTTCACAAATAGAAGTCCCATCTCGGGATCCCGTGCATTCTTTGGAACCGTGATCCCGTACACGACCGGCTTTCCGGTAACAAGATTGCCGTTTGCCTGCACGACCTGAACCGTTTTGTACGTATCCGCATACGTGACGCTGGAGAGATCGATCTCTGCTGGCAGTTCCAAGAACGACTGACCATGCTGCTCTGCAACGCTTCTGTAGATGAAGTAGTAGTCGATCTCCTGCGCATCCAGGCCCGCGATAAGTTCCATCTCCATGCTCCTGACCATCAGTTTCGCAGACGGATCGATGCTCTCGGATGCTGGCATGTTAAGGGTGTACGTACCGTTTGCCGCGTCATAAACCATCGCCATCGCAGAATTCTCCTCGATTAAGTCCTCATAGATCATATCGTCGTCGTAGTGCGCCTCTGCAAGCTGGATTGTCATCTGTGACCTGTATCCGCACGGATCATCGTTCGGATTCGAGAACCCGAACCTGACGTCATCCCTCCTCAGGATCTCGTACCAGTTGGAAGCGTTGATCTCGTCAGCGTACTTGCTCTTATCGGTATACGCAAGCACGATCTGGTTTCTTGCAAACTGGAGATACCAGTCAGCGTACTCGGGATACATCATGCTCGGAATCAGGGAATAATCAGCAGACGCAACGACGTCCGCCTCTTTGTGAAGTTCTGTCACCTTTCTGATGGTGGCCGCGCTGCCGGCTGCCTCGCACTGCACATCGATACCCGGATGTGCCGCCTCAAAGACCTCCTCGAGTTCTGCAAACGGAATCTTGAGACTTCCGGCGTGGAGTATCGTGAGCGTCCCGCTATGCACTTCCGGAGTAGCGCTGTTATTGGCGCGGTCGTCTGTCTTCGTGTCGGTATCCGTACCAATGCACCCAAGCGCAATAACGCTGCAAAGCATTATCATTATCAGGATTGCTGTTTTTTTCATTATATTGCCTCTGTTGAACTGAACTAATCTTGATTCACACATTCCGTTTAAGTATCTTTCGCTTGTGAAACGTGATAGTCAAACAAAATAGATTGATACTATCGATATGCGCCAACCCTTCATCAGTTGGCGCTCTGCATGATTGGTAGAGTCAGCTCCGGTATCTCGGACTCCTGTACCCGATACTCCCGCTGCATCCGGTTTCCACGCCGTTCAAGTAACCCGCGGTTATACATCCTTGCAAGATACGTGGAGACCGTGCTCAGGTTGATCTGGTCGTAGATGCGCCCGTAATGCGTCTTCACATCTGTTGATGTGAACCACACATGGGGATACTCATATTTCAAGAACGATTCGAGGCGTTCCCTGACTGATAGCGGTGCGGACAACGGGGCACGAGAGCTTGATTGATGACTGGCTTTGATCACTGATTTGGTTTTGGTCCCGGCTGAAAAGTCGTTGATGTACTGGACCATAGCGCCTGCCCAGCCATCACCCTCCCACTTCGTAACATCCTTGCCGATGTCGTTCGTGATCGTCAGTCGGGATGTTAGATAGGGTGGATCGTCTGACTCGGAAAGGCGCGCCGATACCGAACCTACGAAACGGATCAGTGCATCCACCCAGCCGTCACCGCTTGGCTGGGTTGTGTACCGTCCATCTCTATCGGTCGTGATTTCAAGCGATGTGGTCGTTTCAGGTTTGGTTTTGGTCCCGGCTGAAAAGTCTTTGATGTACTGAATCGTATTCTCCGCCCAGTCATCGCCTTCCCATTCTGTGGTATCATTACCGCTCTCGGTCGTGATCACCAGTCGGGACCTGATGTGGGGCGGGTCATCTGACTCAGAAACACGCTCCGATACCGAACCTACGAAACGGATCAGTGCATCCACCCAGCCGTCACCGCTTGGCTGGGTCGTGTACCGTCCATCTCTATCGGTCGTGATTTCAAGCCGGGACCTCATGTTTTTTTCCTCGATGATGTCACCAATCCATCCCCTCAGATGTCTGGTGCTGTAACTGTGATCCGGCGATCACAGAACTGCACGAATTGTTGACAACTGTGAATATGTGATTGGCTGTATATAACTTTTTTGGATGGATTACTGGTGTGATTCAGATACATCCACGATGGGCACAGAGGTACTCCAGTATCTGACCAAAAATCCATCCAACACTCATATTCATGGACTTATACGCCTTTCACTTCACACAAATATCTCTTTGTTCCATGCTAATTGCAAAAGCACATTCGTAGTATTTGCCGCATTATCTGGTACTAATTAATACGTATAGTTTGTTTGAGATGGCTATAGTTGTAATCTGGTTAAATGTAAAATAACGTAATTTCCATGGCTTATAATGGGTGTTACACTGCGCTTGCAAAACACGCATACATGAGTAAGTTGTGATAATTTACCGCAGAGAACATAGAGGACGCAGAGTCTCTGCGATCTCTTGCGCTCTTCCGCGGTAATTACGTAAAAACTACAGGTGTTTGAGTAGGCTCAAACACGCACACACATCACCCGCGCGTAATTCACATAAGAATGTCGCGCATTCTCTCAAGAGCACGCATGATATCTGATTCACCCGTCGCGTATGATATCCGGATGTGCTCTCTGGCATGCTCGCCGAATGCGGATCCAGGCACCGTAATCACGCCTCTGCCAGCAAGTTTTGAAGCAACACGATCACCATCACCGACCCACGGGAAAGCATAGAATGCGCCAGCAGGGGTCGGACACTCGATACCCATCCCCAAAAGTCCCTTTATCAGGAGGTCCCGCCTCGCCATAAACGTCTTTCGCATATCTTTCACACAGTCCTGTGAACCTGTGATTGCCGCAAGCGCTGCTGCTTGTGCGACTGAGTTCGCACATGCCTGCACATACTGGTGCACCTTGTGAAACTGCTCGATGTATTCCATCCTCGCTGCAAGGTACCCGAGACGCCAGCCGGTCATGGAATACGTCTTTGATGCAGCGTTTACTGTAACTACATTGTCTGTGAACTCCGCAGGACTTGCGTGCTCGCCAACGTAAATGAAGAACTCATAGACCTCGTCAGATATGATCGTGAAATCGTAATCCTCGGCTAGTTCGGAGAGTGCCTGTATCTCCTTTCGCGACTGGACGGATCCGCACGGGTTTGACGGCGAGTTCACAATGAGAACCTTTGTATTTTGCGTGATGTGCTCAGTCACTACATCGGGATCGAGGACGAGATCTGTGAGCGGAATGCCGATCACCCTGCCGCCTGCGATGTGTGAAAGCGCGCTGTACGAGACAAAACCCGGATCAGGGACTAAAACATCATCCCCCGGCTCAACCAGTGCTTGCATGGCTATGTGAAGCGCCTCACTTGCGCCTGACGTCACCATGACCTCATCCGGGCTGATAGAGATGTTGTTGTCACGCAGGAACTTTTCAGAGAGCGCGTTTCTAAGTTCCGGGATGCCTGCACCCGGCGTGTATTTAGTATGGCCGCTCCTGATTGCGTCCATCGCGGCATCGCAGATATGTTCCGGTGTCGGGAAGTCCGGCTCACCGAGTCCGAGGTTGATGCTGTCTGTGCCTGCCGCCTCAAACATCTTCCGGATGCCAGAGATGTCTATTTCTGAAACCCGGTCTGTAAATGATCTCAATTGTTTACACCTCTCCTCTTCGGTTTCTGATAGCTGTTTTATATTCTACCGTCTCAGCAACTTAATGAGTAACTTAATTTTGAAGCATTCGCGGTTCCATTGTGCTGATTTTAACACGAATTGCACGAATGAACGAATGACACGAATTCATAATATAATATAGTTCCATAATTATTTTGTAGACACACTACCAGTCCGCAGAACTCCTCTTGCAGCAAGCACCCCGGTTGCTGCGGCATTTATGATGTCTCTTGAAAGCCCGGTGCCATCGCCTGCGGCAAAGAGATTTCTGACACTGGTCTCCATCTTCCGGTCAACATCGACCTCCATCGCATAGAACTTGATCTCTGGCGCGTACAGAAGCGTTGAATCGGACGCTACCCCTGGTATGATCTCGTTTAGTGTCTCAAGCCCTTCGATGATGTCCATCACGATCCTGTGGGGAAGCGCCATCGAGATATCGCCGGGTGTCACGTCCTTGAGTGTGTTTACGACCTGATTTCGTGAAATCCTATCCTCAGTAGATCTCCTGCCCCTCCGAAGGTCGCCCATGCGCTGAAGTACCGGCTTTCCGCCTCCGATGGTGGTTGCGAGTTTCGATATCGAGATGCCATATCTTGTCGTATTCTCGATTGGATGTGTGAGACTGATCCTGACAAGGAATGCGAAATTCGTATTTTCAGATTGCTCGTTCTTCATAGAGTGCCCGTTCGTGGCTATGAATCCGGGATATTCCTCTTTGACGACAAAACCATTTGCGTTTGTGCAGAATGTCCTTACAAAGTCGTCATACCGCTTGGTATGGATGTGGAACTTTGGATCGCGGTTGATGCGTGTGACCGGGTCCATAATGATCGCGGGCACCTCAACACGCACACCAACATCGATGCTTCCGTAACTGGCAGCGATCCCGTGCTTATCAACCATCTCATCTACCCAGTTTGCACCGATCCTACCAGGTGCTGCGATCACATATCCTGCCGTGATAGTCCTGCCGTCACCGAGAACAACTCCCTTACACTCGTTATCGCTGATGCTAAGGTCAGATACCTCGGTATTCAGCAGAAACTCGATCCCCCTCTCTACAAGACTCTCCTTGAAGTTACTGATGACGATCGGAGCATTGTCTGATCCGATGTGTCGCTGCGGTATATTGATGAATCGCGCCCCAACCGATGCAGCACGCCGCTTCAGCCGCTCCACAACTCCACCATTCGGATCGCTGATCACGTCGGGCGCGCCATATTTGAGAAAAACCTCATCCACATGACGGACGACCTCCCATGCATCTTCCTTGCTGCCTGTCAGCAGGGCAAGATCTCCGCCGATATCAGGACGCAGATTCAGCGTGCCGTCAGAGAACGTTCCCGCGCCTCCGACCCCGCACATGATGCCGCATGGCGTGCAGTGCACGCACACGCTGCTTCGTTTCATCGGACAAGCGCGCTCATCGATATCCTGCCCGCTGTCGATCACCAGCACACGAAGATCGGAATCTGCCAGTTCGTCTGCTGCGAACATACCCGCGGGACCTGCGCCGATGATCACTACATCATAGTCATTGGTCATCATATCTCTTGTTGGCAGGAGGACATATATCTGTGGTGGTGAGGTTGGCCCGGGCGCCGGTGGCATCACGTACTTGACCTATGCCTTGCAACGGGGATGTTACCTTGCAACGCCTGACATAAGAACAAAAAAAATAAAAACAAGAGCGAAGGGATCACTCCCTTCGTTTGTCATCGTCTGTAGCTGCCTACCCTCTGCGTCGCATCATCGCGTAAGCGACTGCAAGCAGCCCTGCGATCACGAATACCGCGGTGAACCCGGGCGCACCATTCTTCGCCCCCCCTGCTGTCGTGCCTTCCGCCGCCGGTGCAGTTGCCTTTGCCGCAGCGGGTTTCACCTTCGTCGGTGCTGGCGTCACGCGCTCGCCCGGCGGCGCAGCTGTCGCGGTCGCTGTCGTCGATGGTGTCGATGATTTCGTTGCGGTCACGGCAGGCGTCGGGGTCTCGAACCATCCTGGCGGGTATGTGCCGCCTCCGCCGGTTGGAACCGAACCGACAAGCACAAAGATATCATCAACCCATTCCGGCGCCTGCACGTTATCGCTGATACAAACTGCCGAGAGCGTTCCGGTGCCGGATGCATTCCACGCCCACACTGTGATGTTTAACCATCCTCCTGAACCGACTGTCTCATTTATTGGCATGTTTGTGGTGCCGTTGTGCCAGGTCCCGTTTACGCTGACGTTGTATGAGTCTGTAACGTTGCTGCCCCTGTCAAAGACCGCCGATGTTGATCTATCCCCGACATCGGGAAGACCGCTTGTTATCGCACTATTACTCTGCCACGCAGAACCTGTCCAGGTGTAACCATAAAATCCGCCATCCCCCGCACCTGCTATGAGATACCAGGTCTCATCTTTCTGAAAGACGGTTGGTGATGAATGATCCTCTGCATCGGGAAGATCGGCATCAGGAAGACCACTTACTATCACACTATCATTCTGCCACGCAGAACCTGTCCAGTTGTAACCATAAAATCCGCCATCCCCCGCACCTGCTATGAGATACCAGGTCTCATCTTTCTGAAAGACGGTTGGTGATGAATGATCCTCTGCATCGGGAAGATCGGCAT
>JGI12150J12686_100079_pt1 | contig 11064 bp, 8 predicted proteins | sample ANMFosRound1_FD_12686 | JGI IMG/M metagenome (IMG submission 12686)
TTCTGGTACATGTAGCTCGTGGCAAGTATCAGCGGGTAGGTGCCGGCAGGAGCATTCTCATCGATCTCGATGTTGAACATGGCAGTCTTACGCGCTCCCTGATCCCCCTCGATCGATCCTGCCTGCTGCGGTCCCGATTTCACCTCGATCGGGATTCCCTCTGGTGCTACGAGTATTGCAGTGATCCCTATTGCATTCACCTGCTGGAGCTCGTATCCGAGTTCCATCCTGGCTAGATCGATCTCGTCATCATCATCAGGCATGCGGTCGGATTCGAATCCGAGAACAACACCACGGTTGATCAGATCGATTGTAAGCGTGATCTCGTCGCCGCGATCGAACTTTTCATCACCGACGATCGACGCTGTCAGATTTGGCTTTCCGTAGACGTCGTAGAAGTTCTTTGAGAACGTGAAACCTGGCGAAAGGCTGTCAGGTAAGCCAGCGGCAGTTGCTGGGTGTATCGATGCTGCAGGCGATATGGAGGTAGCGTTGCGATCCTGGCTGACCCGCAGCTCGTCGGCTGGTATCGATGCTGCGAGCGATGTGAGTGCCGCGGTTAATAGCAGTGCGACGAGTGTTGTTTTAGTTATATCCATAATCCCTCTTGCAAGAGCGTTTTGAAGCCAACTGCCCAAAATGACGGTCAGTCGTCAACGCTTCGATTAAATCATGTTTTTGCAGGGTAACAATCCTCGAGATTGGTTGACCAATCGGATGGACCTTCCAGCTTAAGTGAGCGAGCGGTCTGCAAAAAATCGTTAGCCTCAAGTAGGTACCTGGCTCCAGGTCTGCCGGCTCTTCCGGATGTAACATCGTGCAATCGTTGGTTGCGTGTATCGTCTTTAGCATTCTTATCATCCTCACTGGTTTTTGTTAATCTTGTGATCGGTCGTTCTCCTAATCGCGTTCGTGATGTGCGTAGCCAATGTTACGAAGGTGGTTTTCAATTTAATATCTCCAAAATTCTTTCGGGACCGTTTAATTTCAGCAGCAACTCATTCAACACATCCAGACCCAACAGAATCTCGTTACAATCAGGCATCGTCCACACGTCGATATCCATGACAGTCTCACCGATACAGAGCTTTGCAGGTGCGCTTCTGATCTTCGTTACCATCCCGGTTACCGCCTCTATAAATGGAAACTCTGATATCGGGTGTTCATGTTTTGAAAAACCGAGTTCCCGGTACATCTTGTATGGGATTAAGAGGCATCCTTCAAACCCGGTATCCACGATCATGGTCAGTTCTTCGTTCCGAAATGGTGCAACCAGAGCACCAGTGATCACTGGATGAACACTTTCATTCAAAGTCTCGTAATCGTATTTCATGGCTTTTTATCACCCATCATCCTGAGAGAACTCCCGAGTATTCTTGCACGCAAGGGCTTTTTCGTAATTCTTGTCACAAGGGCATTCTCGAAAGGATTTGCGATTGTCCATGCGTTTTCCAGAGAATCTGTTGTTCCCACGAATTTACCGTCTGCGATAACAACATACCTCCCCGGAAACTCTTTTTCAAGCCGATTTTTCATCTTTCTGTAAACCATGTCGTTTATGACCTGATCTTCTGATGTTTTGTCAGAGCTTGACACCCATGCGCTGATCGCTTCTTCGAATGCGTTGCTAAGGCTGACGCCTTTCTTTGCCGCTGTGCTTTTGAACAGCCGGTATTGCTTTTCACCAACTGTTCTCAGATGTACATTCACTGTCATAATGGTAACAATGGTTGATTTGGTTGATAAAACTTGTGTCACACCTCTACCCTCCCCCTCCGTGCCCTCTTCTCCTCCCGCATCCGATCCAACCACACCACCAGCACCGGAAATACAAAGAAACTTGCGATCAGCGCAAGCAGCACATCGATCACCGTTACGATACCGAAGTTTCTGTTCAGCGAGAACGGAGATGCGAGCAGCGCTGAGAATCCTGCGAGCGTTGTGAATCCGGATGCTGCGATCGCAGTTCCGATCTTTGCCGTGGATATCCGGATAGCCTCAATCGGTACGAGACCTTTGCCCCGCTCCTCGAAGTACCGCTCCGTCATCATGACGGCGTACTCAGATCCGATGCCAAGAATCAGCGCTCCGAGCGTTGCGGTCATAGGCGTGTAGTCTATGCCGAGGGCATACATCACCCCGGAAGACCAGCCGATCACAAGGGTCATCGTGAGCACAGGGATTGCTGCTTTCAGCCAGTCACGATATAACAGGAAGAGTCCGCCGAGGATCAGGATAAGACCTACAAACGTCATCCTCCTCCTTCCTGTCGTGAGCGCTGTAAGCACCGCGGTCATCGCAACCGGGTCTCCTGTGATCGTGACGGTGACGCCGGGCGGGGGCTGCGTCCATCGCACATCATCCATAACCAGTTTGGTCAGTCGATCAATTCTGGGAAGTCCAAGCCCGGATATCGCATCCCCGATGCCGAGATTGATAAGCGCAGTGGTACGCCCGTAGATATAACGATCTCTGGTACTCTCAGGAATTGATTCCATGATCGCATCCACCCCCGCAGCATCATCCGGAAGAACTCCCTGGTTCATCATCTTCATCGGACCTACGATACTATCTGCGCCGAAGATATACGGATGCGATTCAACCTCATGTTCTGAAAACCGATCCATCCATTCAAGCACAGACGGATCGGTCACGTCATCCACCTTTATGATCAGATTCAACTGATCGACGCCACCAAGAACCTCGACCATGTGGTCGATGTCGATAAGCGCGGGCATCTCAGGAGGCATGAACTTCATCACATCGGTCTCGACCCCGATCATCGTATCCGCATACAACCCTGCAAAGCAGAGCGATCCTGCAACACCGAGCACGAGCAGGGGGTTACGCGCAGACCAGACCGCAATACTGCCGAATAGTCGCTCGGCTGCACCATTCACATTTTTATCGGTCGTTCGTGCATTCTTCTGTTTGCGGTTCTGCCTGTTGTTTTTGTTCCGGTGCAGCGAGTAGATCACTGTAATTTCGATGAACAACGCAGAAAAAAAGCAGCAGATGATCCCGATCAGACAGAGCAGTCCGAAATCCTTGATCATCGGCACCGTTGAGGTGAATAGGCTCACAAAGCCAAGTCCGGTGATGATTACAGCGATCATAACAGCAGGCGCGGTGTGCCGCACCGTTTCCAAGACCGCTTTCTTCGCATCCTCACTTCTTGCGAATTCCTCTTCGAGGCGGTTATGGAACTGGATCGCATAATCGATGCCAAGTCCGATCAGAATCGGAAAAGCGGACAGCGAGACTATCGTAAGTGGTATACCAAGAAATCCCATCGCGCCAAACGTCCAGACGATTCCGATGATGACTATCGGAAGCGGAAGCAGCCGCCACCGTGCATGTTTGAACGCTATGAATAGCACCACCACCATAAGTAGCGATGCGATCATAAGGAGCGGTCCCATACTCGATTTCATCTCATCCTGCATGGATACATAGAATGCTGGTTGTCCGGTGACGATGACATTATATCCTGGTGGAAACGATGCCAGTTCCACCACGTCCTCAACATCGGCAAGGACATCGATCATCTCCGGATCGGTGAGACGTGCCGGCATGGTGACATATACCGCAGTATGCCGTGTATCAGGCAGTACGATCTCGCGCTGATGTTCTGGTATCGAATCGATGAGCGATCTGACCGCGCTCTGATCATCAGGAATCCTGTCACGCCCTGATCCTCTGAGATTTGCCTGACGCACCATAGTTGCAAGATTAACAACCCCCACAACATTCAATGTTGCGGAAATGCCAGTATCCAAACGATCGATGGCGTGTAAGACCTCAGGCGTGGTCACATCCCCATTCTCAACCATGACCACAATCGCTAACGTTCCGAAGTACTGCCGGTACAACAGGTCAAAGTCCTGGTAAAGGCGGGATTCCTTTTCCACGAACGTTTCGATGCCTGATGCCATCTCGATCCTCTGTGCACCGACAAATGAGAGGAGAATAAGAATAGCCGCAACAGCGAGTATCGGACCCGTGTTCTTCTCGATGAAAATCCCAATCTGCTCAAACATATCCTTAACCGAGATCTCAATCACCCCCATCTTTACAGCCACCTTTATACAGACACTGATGCATCCCATTCAGTCTCAACGAAGTGTTTGAATATCGACACAGCCCCCTCTCCGCTTGTATAGATTGCCGTAAGATCGCATATACGGGTATTCACGTTCTCGCTCACGATCGTGATCAGTGCCTCGTTTCCATCAGTGATCAGTAAACCGCCACCTGCTATCGATTTATCGGCAGGAAATGCTCTGATTTGTGCCCCCGGAATATTCTTTGTAATCTCTTCGAGTTCTTCGCTCCGCGAGCCAGTTACCCTCACAGTAACGCCCTCTTCGATTTTATTGATTATTTCACCTTTTACATTCTCAAAAATCGGGTATGTCTTTGCAATCTCGTGAAACGATGGATAAGATGCAGCAAAGATGATATCCGTCTGTGCGCCCCTGATCATCTCGATAATTTTGTCGCTTACGTTTTTAACTCCGCTTATCGTCCATACTGCCTCTTCCCGCGCCTCTATCTTCTGTGTTTGATAAATTTCCTTAAGCGAGATAAGCGCGTTTTCGCTCTCGCATACAAAATCATTCTTCAGTTTTTCAAGGGCAGTCTCCGGAGGAACCGCCCTGTATCTCATCGGTTTGGAGGACTGGACCTCGACGATTCCCCGTTCTTCAAGCCTATTTAGCGCACCGTACACAGCAGAACGCGGAATCCCTGAGACCAGATGGATGTCCGATGCTGTTCCGCTTCTGATCTTCACAAGTGCGGCGTACACCTTTGCCTCATACTCGGTGAGCCCGAGATCACGCAGGGATTCGACAGCGGTCTTCATGATACCTTATCTGCTACACCACTTTAAATATGTTTTGATTCAATCGACTCATTAGTTGTTTTCATAATACTGACAAAAGTAGTATAAGCCAACTCAAGATATCCATTTGCGTAAAATCAGCAAATCACTGATCACCATGCGATCGCCCCCACTCCTCAAGCGACACCGAGAACCTCCGTTCGACGTCTTCCCGGTGCAACGAGTTGTAACTGCAGAACGGAATCACCCGCCCGTCTGGAGTTGCATAATGGATGCCGCAGCGCTCCACTCGCTCGAGATCGATGTTGTAGAGATCCTGAAAGTGCATGATGCCCAGAAAGAGGGTTTTTCGATGGAACTGCTTTATGACATCTTCCGTACCTTTGGTGAGTGCGTTGATAAGCAGTTTTTTCACATCCACGCTCCTCGGTGCTTTTTTTACATCGATAAACTGCGTGAGATGCGATACAATACCTGCAGAGACATGCAGTTTGTTGATCGTCTTATGATCATACTTCTCGGCAACCTCGCCCAGATATTCGAGCAATCCCTCGACATCGATGAACCGCGTGATCGGGATGTATCTGCCATTCTCCACGTAGACGTATGTTCCAGCACCGCAGTGCGGATGCATCGTGAATTTCACCTGTGGTTCTCCTTTCCTGACCTCACCAAAGTTTGATATCGGAACCACGGATGGAACAGGATAGAAATCATCTCTCGTGATCTCGCCATCGGTCTGCTCTTCGATGCATCTGAATGCATCCGGAATCGTGAATCTCCACTTTCCACGATCCTCCTGATTGATCCTCCCTGCAAAAGAGACTGGCTGCATGTTAACACCCTTGACCACATCAAGATTATGTGATGCAAACAGTATAATGTCGCCGATCTGATCATCGTTCACTCCTCTGATCAGTGTTGGAACAAGGGTTATGCTCTTGATCCCCGCTTTCCTGCAGTTCTCGATCGCGCGCAGTTTTGTGGGAAGCGCGTTGAATCCGCGGATATGGTGGTATGGTTCAGGGGTCATGCCATCGAACTGGAGATACACAGTGTGCAGACCCGCCTCCACGAGTTCCCTGCAGTACTCCACACTCTTTGCGAGACGAATGCCGTTTGTTGCGATCTGAATCTGTATAAAGCCGAGGTCACGCGCCATCCTGATGATAGCCGGCAAATTATCCCTGACCGTTGGCTCGCCACCTGAAAACTGTATCGCCCAGTTGCGTACCGGCTTCTCTCTGATCAAGAGTTGCATCATCTCCCGGATCTGTTCTATGGATGGCTCGTACACATAGCCGGCAGCAGCAGCATTCGCAAAACAGACGGGGCACTTCTGGTTGCACCGGTTCGTGACATCGATGAGCGAGAGCACCGTCGTTGTTTTATGTTCGGGGCAGATCCCGCAGTCGTAAGGGCAGCCCCTCTTCCTCCCGGTCATGGGGTTATCGACACCGGTTCCATCGTGCTGGAATCTTGCGAATTTTTTGTAGAGCGCAGCATCAGACCAGTATACATCACTGAATGTTCCGTGTTCCGGGCAGGTCTTCGTAAGACGCATCTGCTCGTTCTCTTCGTACACAGTTGCATCGATCACTTTTTTGCATTCAGGACAGAGTGATTTTGTTTGTATGACCTCACCTTATCGACTTCAATCGGTTCTATCACAGATCACAATCATTAAATAAGTTTATATCGGTCAGACCGCTATGTTGTTTTGATGGAAACAACAGTTTTACCAAGATTAGTTATATTATTCGTAACCCGCGGTACACAAACCATTACCAGGGGACTTCACCATGCAGAGACTACTTGGGACCCGGAACATAGCGTAACCAAACCTGGAATTTAACCGCTGAGTACGCGGAGGGGCTAAATGGTTAAATGCTCTCGCGTCATCTGCGCTTATTTTTCGTGCCATAAAGCACAGGATCGCAATCAGAAGATCAATCAACATACATCGAGTAGTTACTATGGTTCTGCCAATTCAAGAACCGTCCATCCCACCCCGCCTGTTGCCAGACAACCACCCAAACACCCTCTGCAAAAACAAAAGAATCCTGTACTTGATCGGCAGCGCCTTTGACATAATCTTCCGTCTATATAGCGCATCTCTAAAAAACCGCGGTTTCTCCCTACTCTCGATCAGCTCCCGAAAAGTCTCGTGATCCATGAAGAACGCAAGCGGCTTAACCCCGAAATGTCTCTTCACGCTACCAGCGATCTGATGATACTCACGCCGCCAATCCACGACCGATCTGGCTCCTGGCTTTATCGCATCGAGTGTTGTTATCAAGTTGATCGTGCCGCCCTCGATTCCGATGATCCAGTTCGTCCAGATATCATGCCCACTGAAGATTGTGAGCATGACAAGTGCGTCATCAGGTGCGGAAGATAGGATCTTCTTAACCGTTTTGTACTCGAGATTGGAAAGCCAGTTTGAACTGTCCGGGTACTGGCAGATCCCGGTCCCGATCTCAGAGGATATGGCGTCTTTTAGCGAGAACAACTGCTTGATATAATTGGCGTCAAAGTCAACAGTACTCTCAAATCTGGTGAATATGCGCCGTATCGCAGGATAGGATATGGCATAGACCCTGTCCACACCTTCTTCGTGGTGCATCGCTTTGACAACGTCTTTCAGTCGTCGATCATCCGCAAATCGATCCTTGAGTTCAGGTCTTGACCCCTGCCCGGTCTGCACGATCTTCAGTGGCACACCGGAATCGTGGATAATAATAATCGCAGTCTCTGGCTTGCCCCTGCGAAATAGGGCATGATAGAGGTTGTTCCACTGCACAACACCCCAGTCCATGATTCTGATATCCTCACCGATCATGAGAAGCGACCTCAAGAATCCGGACCGTGTACGCAGGAATCCTGATCATCGGACCAACCATCTCTTCGCTATCCGGATCAAGATATATCCCGCCGATATCAACATCTTTCTCACCCGTCCCGGTGTTTGCAACGAATAGAACCTCTCTGCCATCTGCTATATGCACTGCTGCATCGATCTGTGGATCGGTACATGGAATCACGCGTCGCATCCCGCCAGCGGTTGCGATCCGATCGATTATACTGATCAGCCCTGCCGGGACATCTTCTGTAATCCTTGGAAAGAGGAATCCGAAGTGGATGATGCTACCGCTCCCGATTTTCTGCTGGTAGATGATTGTTCCCGGGTCAGTGGTCAGAACAGAAACTGCAGCGGTTGTGCCACCAGTTGCACCATCGGTTGCGCCGGTATCGAATATGTCTGCATCTTTCAGTTTGATACCATCCACGATCACCTCATCCATTCGTTCATCAGGTTTTGGTAGATACTCTCCGATGATTCCAAATTCTTTGATATGTTCGTCAAATTCAGGGACTCTTGGCCCTATAATAAGACATCCACCATCTTTTGCATAGTTGATTAATTTATCCTGAACGTCTCTGCTCATAAAATCAAATGTAGGCACTGCCACCACCCTGTATTCGGAAAGCCGCTCCAGTGGAAGTTCGGTATCCCCGATAGTAACAGCGTACTTCGCAGCACCGAAGCCATAGTACAGCGCATCCCACTGCCGCCCATATTCGAGCTGAATTACGTCATTAAATCCGAGATCGTTCTCGTTAACATAGTATTCAGGCGTGATGCCGCCAAGAATTGGGATCGGCGTGAGAAGCGATGATGCAAGTTCGAGACGGGCACAATCACGGTTTATTAACAGGATTCCTTCGCATTTTATCCTCAGTTTCTGATAATTTATCCGTTTGATGATCCGGTTAAACCTCTGGTAGAACCGGAATCGCTCTTTTCTGACTCCTCCGAATCGGTCGATCGGGCTTCCAACCCATCGTTCACGCTCGACCAGCATGTAAAAATTGATTCCTGAAAATCCGTGCATGAGCGCGGCATAAGTTGTGAATTCGGCATCATCGAGCATGATCGGTTTGACCGGGATCGGGAGTGCGACGAATCCCGATGCAAACTCTGTTATGAACGGCACGCGACTCGTGCCACCGAGATACTGGACGCACCGTTTTACTTTATGATACTCCTCTTTGTAGTAGTAGAGGTCAAAACCGACCGCATCAACGATCTCTTCCATCTTAATCTGGTTGTATGGTGGTTTTATGCACACCCCTGGCAGGTTATGATACATGAACGTGGCAACGCCGCGTTTCCTTAGCATATCTCTGATACGTGCAAGCCCGTACTGTAGATAATATTCCTTGTACTCGATCCAGTCCAGATAATATGGAAGATCGTTTTGATTCTTCGCATTGAAATTGCGGGGCGGTGGCACTTCATCAAACGAATCATAATCCGTTCCATATACGCGGTTCAACCGCTTAATGTCATGGTATTTTTCGTTTAAGAACCGCAGATACAAAAGAATCGCGCCGGTTGAGTAATCGTGATCATACGGCTGGGTGCGCAGGAAGAAGGACATCTCGTTGTCTGCCTGAACAGCGATTACGCAGCCGTGCGGATGGAGATGATCTCTTATGATCGGGCAGACGCGATCGAAATATATGCCGACTTCCTGGTAAAATTTTTCCGATGCGTAACTCGGTACAGGAAACATCCTTGGAGGTGATGGGAATACCACTGGTGTGTCGTCGGCAGTGATCGATTGAACCATGGGATCCTCTATAACCCGCTTTGGAAACCCGAAATATGTAATCTCGGAGTTGACGTGCGGACCCGGACGCAGCAGTACGCGCAGATCCTTATCCTCACAGAGTGTTAAAAATGCGTTCAGGTCGTAATCAAGGTTGACCTCGCCAAAATCAAACTCCCCCGGGGAAATTTCATGAACACCCCAGGGTATATAGGTGCAGATGACTGAAAAACCCATCTCACGGACTCGATCAAGGATCACACCCCATCGCAAGCGTTCGAGCCGCCAGTAATGGACACTGCCGCTCACAAGAAGCGTTCGTTCATCATCAAGATAAAAACCCCAATTCCGTGCAGTCAGTGCCATATCACTTGCGTATGCCAACGTATTCCCGTAGATCAGCGACTCTAAGTCTCTTTGTAAGTCTGTCCATCAATGTCGAATCCAGTTTCCAGCCAAGATCCAGTTGTGCGTAATAATAGACCGTTCCAAGAAGTCCCATCGATTCCAGACGTCTGGATGAGTTCATAACTTTTATGTGGGGAAAAAACTTCACATCCCCGATCTTGTTTATCCGTCTGCTAAAGTCCACATCCTCGAGCAGAACATTTCTGTATCCACCACACTCCCAGTATGCATCTCGCCGCACACAAGTGTTGAAACCGGGAAGGGTGACAGAGAGCAATTTATCGCGCATCAGAAAATACTTGTTGGCGAGAGTCTCTGCAAGTTTTATCTGCTCTGATTGTTCTGAGAACTCAAATCCGGTTGAGAATGCGACAAGATCGGGATCGGTCTTGAATGTTTCGTAGACATAAGCAAGGTAGTATCCGGGTATCACGGTATCTGCGTCGATGAATATGAGATATCTGCTGCTATTGCTTGCATTCGTAGCTCCAAAGTGTCTGCCTGCCCCAATCCCACGCTCTTCGCAGTAGATGGCGCTGTCAGCGTACCTCTTTGCGATATCGAGACTTCCGTCTGTGCTGCCACTATCTGACACAATCAGTTCATACGGTATGTTTGTGTTCTGGTTTGCGATCGATTCAAGCGTCGCCTCGAGGCAGTTAGCCTCATTTAAGACCGGGACTACGACCGAGATCTCAGGTTCCATGATTAGATTCTTGGTGCCAGATACACTTTAAACGTTGAGACGGTGGCGCTACATCTGTGCCTGATACTCGAGAAGAAAAGCCAAAACCCCATCGCTCCGGCAACAAGAAACCTGATGATACCGATTATCGGGATGTAAGCCACACCCACGCCTTGCGTGAACCTGCTCAGTCAGGTTGTGGTAAATCAGCACCGATCCTGGGAACGATTGGATTGACGAAATCAGTGTGATCGGCGTTAATGGCTTCGCCGCTGCTTGCTCTGCTCGCAGACAGTGACTAAAATTTTTATCATCCAGTTTTTCGACGGTTATGTAGAGTGCCTGTGTCTGATTGAGTGTGTCGTACCAGAGGTTCACGTCAGTTCTACTGTCAGAGACGTTTCCGCTTATCTGCGCGTTCTTCTGGTACATGTAGCTCGTGGCAAGTATCAGCGGGTAGGTGCCGGCAGGAGCATTCTCATCGATCTCGATGTTGAACATGGCAGTCT
>JGI12150J12686_103693_pt1 | contig 10980 bp, 11 predicted proteins | sample ANMFosRound1_FD_12686 | JGI IMG/M metagenome (IMG submission 12686)
CGACTCTAGAGGATCCCACTTCAAGCAGCGCGAATGAGCACAGGAACACGACGCACATTCGCCCGGATTGGCGTCGCACCACTCGTCAGCCCAGTTACCACCATTATAATCGCATGAGTCAGTTGCGCCCCGGTCAAGGAAGTAGTTGCCATCCGGGTCGTAGCTCTCGATGTCTGCGAAATCGAAGAGAACTGAGTTGTTTGCGATGCAGTGGGCACGGATCTGGTTGTTGCGCTGATTGAGATTGCCGTCTTCGCTGGTTCCAACCAGATGCCCGGTCATGTAAATAAAGACAACGTCTGGATAATCAGTCTCCAGTTCACTCATCAGGTCGAGGTATATCTGCATATTCTCTGGTGTCGTGTCAGCTTGGCCGCACCATGACCACATCACGACATTTCGATCGTTGCCCGAATTGTCCAGCATCGTACGTGTTCGAGCTGCCCATGTGTAACGATCCGGGTTGCCGAGATCGCCGTCGGGCACCCGGTCATGGAGGGATAGCCCGCCCTGCGTCCCATCGCGATCGTACCAGTATGGAGAACCGGCATCGCCCCTTAGCAAACTCATCCCGGTCACGATCTGGCTTCCGTGTGATGTGTGCCCGTACGAGAGGTTAAACGTGTCCTTCGCTTTTACGATCCACTCATCCGGAATCTCTGAGAGATCCGTGCAGGTATGGTCAATAATAATCGCGTCTGCGCACGCATACGGCACCATCGCCAATATGGCGATCATCCCAATAATCTGCATCATTTCTTTTTTCATGATTTATCATCCCTTTTTTCAGTTGGTACATAATGTCGCGTATACTATTGTGCACAACACACACTATAAAAAGATAACGATTTTACCACTCACTTATCACCTCCCATGACATATTGTCTGCAACCGGTTGCGAAAGGGGATTATGCCGAGGCACAAGATACATAGCATCATGGTGAACGCACTTACCTGTACGGTAGATGTTCACAGCGAATTTGAGCATTTGCCGATACGATCCCCATCCTGTTTGCATTTCTGATTCTCCCGTCCTCTTGCCTTAGCGTGATCTCTCTTAATCGAACCGATGCCGCGCATACGCCCAGGTGTCGGCGTGGGCGCGGCAAAGTAAATATGAATTCAGGTCTCGGATTTCGCATGCATCTTCGCGACAACATCCCTCCGGCTGATGAACCCGACCAGATCCTCATCCAGATTGAGCACCGGAATCCCGCCGTACCTATACTTGAGCATGAGATTCACAACATCTGGTATGTTGGAGTTCGTGTACACGGTCCTGACGCCGCGGCTCATGATATCCACGGTCAGGAGACTCTTGACTCTGGTATCCTGTTGATTGGCAGTGACCAGACCACGGATCGCACGCATCGCTTTTGCTATATCCTTCTCGGTTATGATGCCGACCAGCCGGTGATCCTCGATCACAGGGAGACGCCCGATGTTATGATCCATCATCGTCCGCCGCACATGGACGACGCGATCGCCGGGCGAAGCAGTGATTGCCTTGTTCATAAATTCCGCAGCAAATCCAAAGACGGTCTGGGTTTGCAGAATCTCCTGCGGCGTGACCCAGCCAAGGATCTCATCAGTATCCTGTACAATAAGGATGCCTCTTTGCTCCTGTAAAATCGATATGGCATCGTCCACATCCATATCCTGAGGAACCACCGTGCAAGCATCGCTGACCGCAGTGGCTACATGGAGCGAGGATGCTGCTATACCGGATTTCCTGCTCGTGCCGAGCGCACGCGCAATATTTCGCATGGTCAGCACACCCCTGAGCCTACCTTTGCTCGTAACCATCAACCGTCTGGTATCATACTTATCCATCAGATCCAGTGCGCGAGACAGATCTTCTGATTTTTCGATGCGCACCGGCTCCACCATAATATCGCATACATTCATGATTCTTCTCCCATATTATTTATCGCTTGCAACATACTATCCTGATTCAAGATTCCGACCACCTCATTCTCGTTATCGACAACAACGATGCTGGCAATCCGCTCATCAACCATCAAACGTGCCGCATCGGTTGCAAGCCCATCCTCTGCTATCGTTAACAGCGGCGCGGACATAATATCCTCTGCAATAACCGGAAGTTCCTGGACTCTCCTGCCTTTGCGCGGGGCAGATTTGCACGCAAACGTCAGGTTGGAGTTGGTGATCATACCCACCGACTTTCCGCCGTATTCGAGAACAACAACCCGATCCACCTCCTCATCCCACATCATCTGCAGGATATGGCTGAGCGAGTGGTGTTTGTGGACAACCGCAACAAAGTCGGACATAATCTCGCTGGCACGTATATCGGCGGTTACCTGAGAAAAATATTCGATCATATCCTGGTTGGTGATGATCCCGCATAGATCTCCTCTCACATCATCACGAACCGCAAGACTGCCGATACCGTTCTCAAGCAGCAGTTCAGATGCCTGCCATAAGCTGGCGTCGGGATATATGCTGATCAGCGACTTTGTCATGACCAGCTGCACAGGAATCTGATCGATCGGACGTCTCCGCCACTGCGGCTCTGCCTGATCGAGTCTGCGCCCGATATCGGATTCGGTGAGCATGCCTACAGGTTCGTCGTGCAGTATCACAAGGAGCCTGCTAATCCTGTGGCGGAGCATCAGATTGCGCGCCCTTGAAATTGGCTCTCCGGGTGTAATTACATACACCGGAGCACTCATTATGTCCTTAACTCGCATAGCTCATTGTCTTGATGTGGTTAGTACCTGAACAAAATCTCTTTCCGTCAACATTCCGGTAAGAACACCGTCGTCGATGATTGGAAGCGAACCTACGCCGTTTTCAGCCATCATCTCGGCAGCATCGCCGATATCCCGATCCGATGTAGTCCAGACAACATCCCGGATGACAAGCGTCTTTACAGGTACACTGAGCGCATCATCGATGCCAGTTGCTCCCTTTGTCAGTGCCTCGCCGCTACCAAGGAACCGCAGCACATCGAAAGCAGTGACGATTCCGAGCAGGATATCATTCTTGACGACCGGGAGTCGTCTGAATCCGTTATCGATCATCAGTTTACCGGCAGTCCCGATCGGAGCATCCGGCGGAACAGTCACCACATTCGTTGACATGTAATCGGCTATAGTGGCGCCGATCTTGATGCCTGCTACCAGTTGCATGAAATCCTGTTCGGTCACGATTGCAGAGACGCGCTCATCCTTGTCCATGACCGGCAGGTATCCGATGTTCTTCTCTTTCATTAGTTTCAGAGCGTCCTCGATTGAGGAGTCTGTGTGCAGGTACGCAACATCGGTCTCCATGATCTCGCGTACCTCCTCGTTGACCGCAGCCAGTATGTTGCCATCGAACCGGTTGGTGACAAGAGAATGCCTCGGTCCGCCGCACAGAAAATCAACGATGTCCCTGCATACGATGATGCCTCTTAATTGCTGCGTGCCTGCATCAGCGATCGGGATTCTCCTGAATCCATGATTCAGCATCGTTTTGACGGTGCTCATGATCGTTGTGGTCGGCGGAACCGTCACAACGTCCTCTGTCGCTATTGCGAGTATGTCGCCGTGGTGTATCGCGGCGTGTGCGTTAATTTTATCGCCGCCCCGATCCAGTGCGCCCCCGACCATCGTTATGCGCGGTTTCGTTGTTTGTTGTCTTTTCATTACATCACCAAGTAAATCACGTGTGATCATGCATTATCACAGTGTATTTAAAGCTTGCTACACTTGTACCCACCAATCACCTCTTACGGATCATGCAGTGTGTGGTAAGATGTCCAATCATTTAAAGGTATTGTACGGATTGGGGCTGTCAACTTGCACTGGTGCTCGTACCGAACACGGATGCTCACAAATGGACGAATCGACACAGTCGAAGACTTAAGTGAAAACACCCTTGTTTTATAGTTTTAATACCATAAAATTAAAGTCTCGCACTGCCAACACCTAACACCAACATCTATATTAGTATAACATAGAGTAGAAGACCGCCATAGTTTGGAAGGAGGTACCCGGATCAAGCAGATTGCACTGATCACAGATGATTTCTCGCTCTACCAATCGATCATCTCTGAGATACGGTCCAGAGGTCTCAAGATTGCGACGTTCCGAGTCGGTGAAGAGATACCTGTGCATATCGGAGTCGTGATCACCACTCCGCCAGAGGCCGGCACGATCGACTTCGATCCTGATCACATCGTTACAGCAGGTCCCGCGGAGCGTGCCGATACGGTCGTGGATCGCGCGATTATGAAACTGCGGGGTATCAAAGACGTTAGCATCATCATAGGGATCGATCCGGGTGAGCGCACAGGCGTTGCTGTGCTCGCTGAAACTGCAGTGGTCTCTACCTACTGCGTCCCGATGGCGGATGTCTATCAGACTGTGCTTCGAATCATGGAGTCCGTGCATCCAGAGCACGTGATCATCCGCATTGGGCACGGAGCACGGCTGATCAGAACCCAGATCGTCAATTCGCTGATCAAACTCGGAGCGTACATAGAACTGGTGGATGAGACCGGAACCACGCCGACAAAGGGCAGGGATGCCGATATACGTGCAGCAATCAGAATCGCACATCTGAAAGGCACACCGATTGGGAAAAAGTTCATAACCCCCTCGATTGGCGAGATTCGATCAATTCAGGATCAGAGCAGGGAGAAAACAGGGGGCGAACTGACAATTTCACGTGCTCTTGCCGAAAAGGTTGCTACCGGTGAATTGATCCTTGAAGATGCGATTTTGATACAGAGAGGGGAGAAATAAAACCTTGACAAACACATCCATCCAACAAAACTTTATACCGACAAATGGTTAACTATTACAATAACAAGATACGTAATCACGGTGGTTGCAAATGGGCATAATAAAAAAGATCAGAAAGAACTTCTCTTCGGCGTTTAACAAGCTGTTCAAGCGTGGAAAGATACGCAGGATCGGCATATACGGTCCTCCGAACGCTGGCAAGACCACGCTTGCGAACAGGATCGTGCGGGACTTTACAGGGGATGTAGTCGGCTCGGTCTCTGATATTCCGCACGAGACGAGAAGGGCGCACCGCAGGGAAGGCGTGACCATCGAATCAAACGGTGCTTCCATCACGCTGGATATCGTGGACACTCCAGGGCTTGCGACAAAGATCGATTTTCAGGATTTCATGGCAAAGGGACTTTCCGAGGACGAATCGAGGCGGCGGGCAAAGGAAGCCACCGAGGGGGTGATCGAGGCGGTGAGATGGCTCGACGATCTCGAAGGCGTGATTCTGGTGATGGATGCGACCGAAGACCCGTTCACACAGGTAAATGTCACCGTTATCGGCAATATGGAGGCGCGCAAGCTCCCACTCCTGATCGCTGCAAACAAGATCGATCTCGACAATTCTGCCCCCTCCCGCATCAAAAGCGCGTTCCCGCAGCATCCGATGGTACCGATCTCAGCGCTTAATGGCGACAATATCGATATCCTGTATGAAAAGATCGCAGATCATTTCGGGTGATTTCGATGAAAGGCATACAAATGGATCTGGTCTCATCGGATAAACTCGACCGGCTCACATCGGTTGAGAAGATCCGTATGATTCTTGATGGCGTGGAGAATGGGCGGATCATCGTTCTTGAGAGGGGGCTAACTCCGCAGGAGGAGACGAAGTTAATTGAGGCGACGATGACGAAAATAACCCCGGGCGAGTTTTCTGGCATCGAGATCGAGAGCTATCCCGGAGCTGTGCATCAATCGTGGTTTGACAAACTGCGCAAGAAGCCGGTCGACCGAGCCCGCCTGACCGTGATCGGACCTGCCGACCAACTGAAGATGCTGAGGCGGGACCGGGACGTGATCAGCACGATGGTCTCTGCGAGGTGAGGTTATGGGGGGTTGTGAGGTTCGACCGTTAGGGGTGGGCGCGAACCCAAGTTCGGATATGCTATTGTGGTAAGTGCTCATCGAAAAATAAAGCAGCAAAGTTAGCTGATAACACTTCGCATCCCGGACATTCGTGCGATTCGTTTATTCGTGTCATTCGTGATCCCTTATGCCAATTTTATCACGAATTACGCGTTTGGGCGAATGACACGAATTTTAACATGTTATTTTCTGGCAAGCCCTAAGGCTCAACACAGCGCTTACAATTTTGGAGATTTGAGCGTCGAAAAGCCGTGACGCATCTATGAATCGCGTTATGGCAAAACCAAACGAACAGTATACGGAAGAGGAACGCATCAACGCTGCCAATCGATATCAGAGGGGTGAACGCCCCTCCAAAATCTGCAAAAGTCTGGGTGGATCAAGGGTAAAGGCTTGCGAAAATGGATTGGAAGATACGACAATTTCGATAAAAGCAGTAAGAGGGAGTGGTTTAGGGATGAATCCAGAGCACCTGATTCGCAAAACTCAGATCCATAACCTTAGGGATGCCAGAATGCGGATGCGAGGTTGACGAGCCTGCCTTCGGCAAGCACGTATATCCGGTTGCCGTTTGCAAGCAGATACTCCACGACATCCTCCTTCACCTCGCGGATTCCGAGCAGCAACCGATGACAACCCTAAGATCGAGTTCGACATTGAAGTGCCCTGAGTTTGAAACGATCGCCTGATCCTGCATCAGCTCAAAGTGCTCAGTCCTGATCGCCGATATGTCGCCTGTTACCATTATGAAGAGATCGCCGATACGTGCTGCATCCGCCATCGGCATCACCCTGTACCCATCCATCACAGCCTCAAAGGCTTTTCTCGGGTTCACCACAACAACGACCACGTTTGCGCCAAGCCCCTTCCTGATGCAGGATGTCGCAGACTGCCAGAAGGTAATTGGTTTTATAGGAATAAGCAATCAGTAAGTTAGGATATCTCGAAGAAAATGCTTGGTATAATCCCTTGTACTTCTGTTTGATCTGTTTTTCAGAAATAATGAACAACGGTGTTCTTTATTCCCGTATCAATTCTTTTGCAGGAACCTCATCTAATACCAACTAGTCATTCGGCTCTTCCCTGTTTTGTATGGGTAACATGAGCACCCATTCTGCTAAATGGGGCATTGGTGCAGAAGAACTATCCTGGATAAAATATGGAGAATATAACCACAGAGGAACACAGAGGGTCACAGAGAAATGTAACCTGTTTTAAGATGGAATTTGTGAGTAATGGTAAATAAGAAAACTCTGTGTTCCTCTGTGCCCTCTGTGGTTAATTATCTATAATGAATAATAAAGGATTTCATCACCATGACTCACCTCGGTTGGGTCACCTTGATTTCCAACTACCCACTCGGAATAGCGAAGAGCCAGTCATTCACGAGTTTGATGCAATCGGGCAACTCATTAACTTTATTTGTATGCGTATTTCAGTCTTCATCAGTTATCCTATGAAAAACAACTTTGAATATCTGTTTATCTCTATCATTCACCATATCGAGCTTAACATCGCTTTCCCTGCATAGCCGTATCATTCTCGGAACCCCGCTGCCTCGTCCACTGTACCTGAACTTTTTATCCCTTTCCAGAAATGAAAGAATCGTGGGGTTTCTTTCGATGTGGACTCCATACCGCATATTATCCTCAGTAATGGTGTTTGGAAGGATTCCCGGACTTATTAGTTCCAACCGGTTCTTAAAGATATTAATGAATATGGGTGAATTTATGAAATAATCTCTGTGGACGATCGCATTTGCCACAGCCTCCATAAAAGCCTCTTTCGGGATTTCAAGTATCGGAGGTGCATTTATATTCCTGTTTTTCTGAAGACCCCTAAGGTTTCTCCGTATGAAACTGACACCGTACTCGAATTGTTCTATAAGTCGTCCGTCTATAGTCTCACTATCTTTGTATTCATTTGAGTAGATATCATTACCTTTGTAATAGGTCGCCTTTATAATGAATTGTGGTTTCACCCTCTCAGGAGATCTACCAAATAACAACAGTCCTGCGAGCGTCAGTTGCCCATTTTTAACGAGTCTGAGATTTTCAAGCAATTTCTCAAGAGGAACATCTATATCTTCTACTTTTTCTGTATAATATTGCTCATAAAAACGTTTGAAGTAATCCGCATCAAAATCTTCGATTCCTGCACCGATCTTAATTTCATCAGCAAATAGAAAGCCAGAGGATTGCATAAGCCTCAAAAGTTCCTCTCTTGTTGCTCTTCTTTTATCTGCCCCGCTTTTTACCCAGAATTCAGTTGTATTCACTGCATAAGGTTTGTTACTACCTTTTGGCACATAGACGATCAAGATCCTTTTGCCATCACAGATTAAGATCTCAGTTTTGACAAAGAGTGGGGGCGCAATTTTTGAAGAACATGTACTGGAAATCCATTGGTTTAACCGATTCACATCTTCCTTACTGAGCCCTTCCAGGTCCCCACTGTCTGAGATTCCGATGTGCAGACTCCCACCGTCGGAATTGGCAAAAGCACAAATCTCCACCGCAAGCTTATCTATGCTGTAAAAGTTAGCCTTAAATTTATTAAAAGTATCCTCCCACGATTTATGACGTTGCTGAGTTCTGTACAGTCCATTTTCACCTCAATATCCGGATCACTCTGATGTGCGAATCGTGAAATGGGGGTAAACCCCAATGCCACTACCTTAAGAAAATAATCCAATAGAATCAATAAAGTATATGTACTTGACATCTTATTATGTTAGCATAAAGATTCGTAAATTATTACGAATCCACAAACGAGGTGTCAACAATGTTCAATTCTATCCACAAACGAATTTTCCGCCAGATGGATGCACTAAGGAGACGCTTTGCCCAAACAGAGGGTTTACCTTTCAGCGAGGTCCTTTCGGATGAAACCATCCAGAATATTATAGATGAGGAAGTAAGTAGTTATCGGAACCGGATTTTTTCCCCCTATAGTCACTTTATGCGCTTTTTTGTCACAGGTACTCAGTTCGGATCACTCCTGCCAAAATGCAGTAGCAAAGGTGCTTGCGGAACGAGTGGCACAAGGCGAGCCGCCCTGCTCATCAAATACCAAATCGTATTGCAACGCCAGATTGCGCCTGCCTATAAGTATTGTCATGCGATTGGTGCGTGATACGGGGAGATTACTACATCTGAAGTCAGAAGAGGGTTGGAAATGGAAAGGTCGTTCAGTTAAGCTTGTAGACGGAACGACGGTCTCGATGCCAGATACACCTGAAAACCAGAAGACATATCCGCAGTCTGAAGGACAGAAACCAGGTGTAGGCTTTCCAATCGCCCGTCTCGTCGCTATAATCTCATTATCTTGTGGAGCAGTCCTTGATGTAGCGATTGGGCCTTACAAGGGCAAGGAAACTGGCGAACATGCTCTGTTGCGCCAGATATTGGGCAGCATATCCGCAGGTGATATTATATTGGGAGATCGCTACTATTGCTCGTATTTCTTGATTGTCATGTTACAGCGGTTGGGCGCGGACTCGGTCTTCCAGATCCATGGCAGCCGCAAAAGTGATTTCCGCCGAGGTAAGCAGATTGGCAAAAAAGACCATATCGTGATATGGGAAAAGCCAAAACAACGACCGAATTGGATGGATGAGTCCATGTACCTCCAGATGCCGGACCTGTTGACAATACGCGAGATCAAAATCAATGGAAAAGTCATTACTACCACCCTCCTTAATCCAAAAGAAGTTAAAAGGAAGGAAATCGATGAACTTTACACGAAACGGTGGTTGATCGAAGTGGACTTCAGATTCATCAAAACAGTTCTCCAGATGGATGTTTTGAGGTGTAAAACACCGGACATGGTTTGTAAGGAAATCTGGGTGCATTTGCTGGCGTATAATCTAATCCGAACGGTTATGGCGCAAGCGGCGCATCGTTATAATCTTCCACCACGAACATTGAGTTTCAAAGGCACGTTACAACAATTAAATGCATTTAAGGAGACATTTCTGCGCACTGCTAAAAAGCGTTTGTCTATTATGTGCGGATATCTTCTGAAAGCTATTGCCAGTCATCGTGTGGGGGATAGATCCAGACGTAGTGAACCGCGTGCCGTCAAACGACGGCGTAAACCATATCCATTACTCACTAAACCACGAGAAGAAGCTCGCAACGAATTATGTGGAGGTGCAGTATCTGCTTAAGGTAGTGGCATTACACTTTACCCTCTGTTATCGGCAGGCGATCCGTATCGATCTCAAAATCCTCCGGAATTCTACGTTGCAGTATAGTCTCCAGATCGGTCTTCCTACGCTTCCAGTCCTGTCGATTATTATGCCGCATCAGGAAAATTTTCGCCTCACCTCGGACATGTTCCAGATCACTGAATCGCCCCCGTTCCCATAACTTCTCTCCGAAATCTCCATTAAAGTCTTCGACCGAACCGTTCATCCACGGCTTTCTTGGTGCGATAAATACGGGTTCGACACCGAGATGAAGGCACAACCTCACGACACGACTGAAATGCCTTGAATGCATCACGTCGCCGATGAAAGAAGCGCCATTGTCCATCTGAAGATAATTCGGGATCGCATTTTTAGTCCAGCAATCGAGCAAGAACTCGATCACGTTATCCATAGTCTGACCTGCATATTGTTGGATGTGTGCCTTGCTGCTAGCGACGTCAATCAAGTTCAGGGACGATATCCGCCCATATCCTTTGATGTGTCGCGGTCCCACAAAGTCTATCTGATGGACATCATTGGCTTTAGTTGGACTCAGCAGGGTGTACCGTTTCTTGGACTTGCATCTGATGTATCGTTTTCTATTTTGGACCACCAGACCGTTTCTTTTGATAATACGTTTGATTGTTGACAGGCTTGGAGTGTTATCTTCTGTGTAACCAAGCTCATGCATCCGAAATTGTATCTCGACAGCTCCGATACAGCGATACTTTGTGTCTTCGGTTGTTCCTTCCAGGAGTGACTTTCGCACAGTTATTACGAGTTGTTCCATCTCCGAATCCGTCTTTCTGTGAACATTCTTTGGTGCTCTGGATTCGTCCCTGAACCACCCCATCTTACGGCTTTTCTCGGAATCATTGTATCTTCCAATCCATTTTC
>JGI12150J12686_101829_pt1 | contig 10877 bp, 10 predicted proteins | sample ANMFosRound1_FD_12686 | JGI IMG/M metagenome (IMG submission 12686)
ACTCAGCGTGCTGGCAGCGCATTCCTGTCCTATCCGGATTGATCCGTGCTCGATTGTGATCTGGTACTCCGGGGTGGCTGATCTGTGCTGCACGGTGTCGATGTTCCGGTCCTGCTGTTGTTGCTGTAGCAGTGCTCTCTTCAGGATGTACCCAAACGGGTTTTCATCTTGTCGTTGTTCGCTGTTGTGGGGGTTGTGGTTGTTCATATTCTTTACCTCCTTTGTTCATACTTGTCGATTAATCGACTTGTCTGATTGTATAGGTGCAAGTAATAGTACTTAAACCTTTCGATTAATCGAAAGGCTTTATGATAAAACGTAGAATCTCACAGCACAACCGCAAACATACCCCCCAACCTCACTCCCAACCCTGCTGCCCCCGCCATGCCCCTCGATGAGTCCCGTGCATGTCGTACAGACACACAAGCCCAACTTGGCTTTCAAAGAAACCTAAAGTCCTCCTGATTCACCCCCAGAACCAATGGTATCAGCTCCACCAACTCCATTCAGATGGACTCGAATCGCCCGACAATCTCATCCACAATCACGTCCCTGTTATCAAACGTTACTGTGATCAGATCGAACCCTGCCCTGATCCGCTCTGCCAGAGGATGAACCGAGCGCTGGTGAATCACGACAAGCATATCCATATCAGACGCCAGCGCCTCTTCCACCGCCCGAATAAACCTCTGCGACGTAAGTTCCATCGGCGCGATCTCATCGATCACGATCAGATCGGTACCAATCACACTCAAAATCGCGCTTACCCCGATCCGGTCCAGATCATGCAGATTGACATGATACTTCCCGATCCTGGGTCCATCTCCTCTGATATGAGCAAGCACACCCTTTACACCAGTCTGTAGATCGAGCAGTTCGAACCCGACCCGCCTGCCCTTATTATCTCCGCCCCCGCTATCCCATTCTGTGATGTCAGAGCAGATCATGCCGCCTGTGCTTCTGCCCAGATGATCGATCACAGCCTTGCAGACAGTCGTCTTCCCGACCCGGGGCTGACCTGTTATCGCTACCCGCGCCCTCATCACTCAGATTTCGGATACCAGATCCATGAGTGCTGCTTTCGGGTCGGGCGCACGCACGATCCCGGATGCGAGCAGCACGCCCTTCGCGCCAAGTTCCAGTGCTGCTGTCATATCTTCGCCTTTAGAGATGCCAGCGCCGCAGAGCACCGGAACGTCGGGATCGATTCCCAAAGCAGCATCCACCGCACCGGAAACAATCCCTGGATCGGCCGTTGAAACAGGTATTCCGGTACCTATCAATTCAGGCGGTTCGATCGCGACAAAATCCGGCTTTAATGCTGCAGCTGCTTTCGTGGTTGCGATGTTGTTGCTGCACACAATCGTTGCAATGCCGGTGCGGCGTGCCGCCTGGATTGCAGCGTCGATCTCGGCGAGCGTGAGCCTCCGCTCTGAGTGATTGATCAATGTCCCGATTGCGCCTGCATCACGCACAGCTTCTGCAAGCACGTGCCCGGTGCCGCTGCCTGCGGATGCGCCGTCGATGTGCTGCGCAAATACCGGGATGCCGGTCTCTGCTACCGGACGGATGTCCGAGAGTTGCGGCACCGCTATGATCGTGATGCCTGCATCCCTGCTGACGTTGCTGCACATTTCGGCGAGGCGGACCGCGTTTTTGCCTGTCGCCTCGATATAGGTCTTGAAGTTCAACACCACCAGTGGAGTTTTCAGTTGTTTCATCGTAGATCTCCTATTAAATGCCCCTGATGGGCGGCATGTTAGATCGGAAATTGCTTAAAGATATCGATGATCCGCATCACCACTATAAGGGATCACTATTGCAAGGTTGCACTTTCATCAGATAAAAAAAACAAGAGAGAATTAAGTTTAGCAAGAATCTCCCGTTCGAGATATTCGATGCTACCCCCTGCGTCATCGTCGATGCCAACAACGATTGTCAGTTTTCGTTCAGACATGTACGATTGAACTGATGTGGTTTTTATTAAGACTTGTTACAAACCGTATGGAAATGAATACTGTGCCCGAGTAAAAACTGGTCCCAAAAGATTTCGATAAATCGGCTATCGATCCCCAGTCTTCACCAGTTCGAGACGCTGCCCTTTGACTACCAGCTTGTCCGACCGCCTTGCGATGCCCCTGATAAACGTCGAACTCAGGTCAAAGACCCGGGACAGTCCTGCCATCGAGCGGTTGCCCTTGGAAACTTCCTCTTCGATCGACTCGATCATGTCGGCAAGCTCTCCATCAGTCTTGAACGTGATCATGATCAGATCGCTCATATCCTTGATAGAACACTGGAAATTTGCATGTAACTTCGAATACGATACTGTATACTCCTTGTCCGGAGTTTTCCCAGGCTCTGGCATCCGCCACTGGCTCTCGATCAGCCCGCTCTTCCGCAGGATCTCGAGACTCGGCTTGACGTCTGTACCGATGCTCTCTGCAAGTTCCTGCTCGGTCATCCATCCCTCTGATAACTCATCAAAGACGCTTTTGTGTACGCCTGATCCGAATGTCCGTAGCAATGGCACCAGATCGGAAGGGTCGTTTACGAGTTTTGTCCGTTTCCCCATCTGTGTCGTCATGGTGCACTAAGTCCTTGTCAGATTGTCCAGAAACGCCTTTGCCTCGGTCTCATCGCCATGCACGAAAATAAGTCTCATCTCATTGTTCAGTTCGATCACCATCTTATCAAAGAATTTCTTTTTGGCGTGAACCCTAATATCATTTTCGGTGTACATGCGTGCATCGTTGCTGTAGTATAGATCATGCCCGTCTTCGATACGGAAGACCTTAAATCCCATCTTCGAAAGAGTATCGGTGACTGATTCTACGGAGACCCCATCCTCGTACTGTCTTATGATCATGGATCTCTGGTTCAGTATATCGGATCAAGATCTTCGATCTGTGAAAACGCGCTGTCAAGTTGGCTTTTTGACTTGTCCTGCTGTTCCCTCTCGAACCGAATCGCATCTGCCGCAATGGCATACAAATTTTCAAGTTCCGGGACTGAGTTTAGCGTAAATAGCGATAAAACTCGTGGTCTGCCCCTCTGGATGAGAACCCCTTTGAAGACCTGCCCAACCTCGGATGATAGTTCTTCTATGGTCTTGGTGATCAGATCGAGATCAAGATATTTCTTGTCGCCTTTGATGATCAGCATCGCACGCGCACCTTCCTTGTAGACGTTTGTCGGGAATAGAAGTCCGCTCGGCTTGAAACTTCCGAGAATCGCGGATTTGATTGTACTGTCCTTGGACGCCTCGTAAAATCCCATGGTTCCGATGCCGATTCCGCCGTTCATCACAGTCTTGAGATCGCCAAGGTCGGTGACCATCAGCATCTCGCTGTTGAGCGCCTCTATAAGGAAGAGCAAACGCCGCGCGGTCGTGGTGTTGATCTTGTCGTAAGCAGATTTGATGTCGCCTGAGTACTTCTTCAGGTATTGGTTATCCACGAGCAGCACGCCTGCGGGTTTCTCCTCGACGAGGTCCTTCAGGCAGAAAGCAGCGTTCTGCAGGAAGATCGATCCCTCTTCCCTGAATGGGAGTACTGCAATGCAGATTATAGGAGCGTTGTTATATGTTTCTTTCAGTTCGCGCACGAGAAGCGGTGTAAATGATGAGCCGCTCCCACCGGCAGCAGATGTGATGATGAATATGAGATCAAATGTCCCTCTTTTATCGATCTCGCTCATGATAATCTCCTTATTCTCCCCAAACACCTGTTTCCCGAGAGTTCGATTCGCGCCGACACCGTGCAGATGCGGGACGTGCAACCGATCCTTCGCACGCGTATCCACAAGTCCTTTTAAGTCATTGATCGCTGTGTTGATCGCAATCGTCTTGACCGATGCCGGAAACTTCTGGCGTGTGTAATATTTCGCAAATGCACCACCGCGTCCAAACGCCTCACGATTCATCGCATCAAGTATCCGATTTCCGCATTGCCCCAGTCCGAGAACGAGTATGTTGAGCATGATTATCTATCTCTTTTAATAAGAATATTCTCTACGTCGCTTTATGACCCATAACAGTATTAAGAGTATCGGAATTGCCGCAATAAGATATATATAATATTTTTCCAAACCCGACTTCTCTGCCCGGAACTCGAAAACGGCAGTTGCCTCCTCGTCCGCCCACATCACTTTCATCTCAACCACGTGCTTGCCTTCCTCGCTTGCAACCAGAGTAACCTCGTACTCCTCGCTCTTATCCGGCTTGATCGATTCGTATACCGGTTCCAACTCGTCACCTTTCACCAATCGCACACCCCGGGGCAGATCGCCTTTGACGTAGACCTTTTCAGAGGTGGCGTTCCCGACATTCGTGATCGTAACAACCATCGGGACATCATCGCCGCAGGTTACGACATAATCGATCGGATCGATCGATATCGTCAGTTCCGGTGCCAGAACAGTCTCGGCTATGATCTCAAGGACGCTGGACTGGGACTGTGTTGAATATGAATCGCCTGACTCGCCTTTGTAGTTCAAGACGGACGCGGGCATCTCGCGCGTCCCTGACTGCGCATCCTCCCCGATCTTCAGATCATACTCGATCCTTTCAGTCGCTCCTGCTGCTATATCGTCGATTGTAGACGGGCAGCCATCCTTGTACGTCTTCGCAATCGTGCCCTCGTCGAGCATAATGTCTGTGGCAGTGCCGTTTCCTGTGTTCTTGATCGTGAGCGTGACCTTGACGGTCTGACCGATTTCTGCCTTGTTTGGGTCGATCGTTCTCGTGATGGTGAGTTTCGGGACGGTCACTGATTCGGTTTCTACTCCGGCATCATGTCGCTCGGTGATCTTGAGCTCTTTTGTGCTTTCTATCACAATGAAAGCTGCATTGGAAAAGACCGAATCGAGCGTAACCCCTATTGTCATACCGGTACCGCTGGTGTAGTCGGTGGGGATATTCTCCCCATACAGTGTCGTTTCTGTATAGACGGAGTCTCGATAACTGTAAAATTGGACTTTTGCATACGAACCCATATCCGTACCAACATCGAGCACCTTGATGTGGATATCATTGTTCAGTACTATGTATGCATTTACCTCTATAGTGGCATTGATACTATATGCAGCAGCAGTCACTGGAAATAGTAGCATGAGAAGAGCCGCAACTACCAAAATTCTACAACCGTTCATCGATACCAACCTTTGTTGTGTATATGCTTTAAACTTTGCGAACCACTGCCACCAGAATCACGCACACCTTCTCCTGATCAGGTACACAGCAGCAACTATGGTTAGCACCCAGTACCCACCCGGACCGACAGTCTCTGCGGTCTCTGCGGTCTCTTCGTCCACAGTCTCTCTTATCTCACCGGTTCCCGGTTCCGCAGTCCGGTTGTCCTGACATGCGAAGAACCGCGCTGTTCTCGCAACCATCTTTGCGTACCCGTAATCAACGATCCGGTCAGTATCGGATGCCGCGAGTATTTCTGCGTGCTCATAAGCGCTCGTGGCAAGAATCGGCTCTGCCCCGCCCTCCCTTGCAGAGAGGATGGCTGACATCGCAGCCCTCTCACTATTGTTCACCTTCTCATCGATATCAGCGATGCCTATAAGTTCGATCGCGGTTCCCGCTATCACCATCGCGTGCAGCGAATCGTAGATTGCGCCTGCATAGTATCCTGTGCGGAGTTCCCTTCTGGCGCGGGATAGGTCGTCTGTCGCATCCAGGATCCATGATCGATCTCCTCCAGCCTCGCTGGTCAGCATCTCAGCATAAGCAAGCATCGACGCTGATTGGCTGTAGTATCTGCCTGCACGATCCTTGAGCAGATCTTCCGGAATCTCTGCACCTCCACCGACGCATGAGAGCGTCGCCCACCACTTTGCGGATCGTGCCCGCTCCATCGCAAACGCAAGCAAGTAGATCACATCGTCCGCGTTCTCTGCATGACTTACCCAGTCCAATCGCTCTTTCGCTATCGTAAGTCTCGATTCTGCCGCACCTATCCCCTCTAAAACCCCGTTTTCCAATCTCGCTTCCGAAACAGCAAGTTCGGCATCTGCTATCTCGTCCTCGACGCAGCCTGTAAGATTGGAGAGGTACTCGTCCTTGTCATCGGATTCAAGATACAGGGAGTACCACCCGATGCGCCGCAGCTTGATCATCGTATTAAAACTTCGGCTCATGGACGCATAGTAGTTTCCCATGTCGTAATCGTTCTGTGCATCTGCAATTGCCTGAATCTGGCTATCAAACGCATCCTTGAGTCCTTGATCCACGATCGCATCAGTCTCATTGTACTGTGCTCTCGATTCGTCCAGCAACGCAAGAGCAAGTGGCTGCATCGCATCTAAGTATTCCGGGGTCTGCACTTCGCCAGTCAGTATTATCCGGGGAATCTCGTTACCAGTATATGCGTAAACCGCGTCTCTTATGTCGTCGATCTCCCTGACCTCGACTCCTTGCACCGATCCGAGTTCGATCACGTTTGTGGTGACCAGTTCATCGATGATCGTGACAGAGGGACTATCTTGTTCGATGACCTGCACGATTTCCGTGATATTCCCCTGTCCCGGCGGTATCAGGAATGTGTGTGCACCGTGTCTCACGGATACGTTTAATTTTGCAGGTATTCCCCCGACTGCACCGATCGACCCATCAGGGTTGATCATGCCAGTCATAACGACGCCGGGGTCAACAGTCCAGTTCTCAAGCGCTGCAACCGTAGCGACGGTCATTGCCGCGCCTGCTGAGGGTCCGCCGATCACTGGCGAGTTTGCGTGTATCACATAGAAGAAGTCGTGGGCTTCGGAATCGGTGCCTGTGATGTCACATGCCACCATCGATGACAATCTGGCAGACCCCTGCATATCGACCTGTGCAAACGGCTTGGTGTCGACGAAGACGTGTCCGGTGCCGTCTGTCACCCATACCGTCAGATTCGCAAGCACGCCGATCTCTTCGCTTGAATATACCGCGGGAAGCATGACCGACACCGGCGCAGCCGATGTGCAGAGGGTGCACGACAGGAGGATTGGAAGTATCAGAAGTATCAGGATCAGGCGCTTCTTTTCCATCAAGTGTTTATCTGTTGCTGCCGATATAAAGATGGTGGCTTTTGTGGGCTGCCCTTTTGCGTGGTGTTTGGATCAGAGATCATGACTGACACGAATTTTGGTACGTGTTTAGCTAACCACAAGATTACACAGATTTCCACAAGATTTCTGTGTTAATCTTGTGTAATCTCGTGGTTTTATATGCGGATATCCACACAATATTGAGTAAGTACATTAAATTGATGAAATCAGTGTAATCAGCGTTAATCTGTGGCTAAAAACAATATTAGCCACTGATTAATACGGATGAACACAGATTACAGGTCGTCTGTACCGTTGGATTCATTTAAAGACTCCATACGATATTGAGCATGTACAGAAAGACTGCCATCTTATCGTGAAATCTCGTGGTTTTTTCACCTCAGCTAAACACATACGAATTTCGTGATGGTCAACCTGATCAAGAACACGCTGATATTACTATCTTGTGGGGCATGATCACCTTGTTTTCATGTTCTTCGTGGTGTTGCACATCCGTCTGACCATTACAGAATTTGCGAATATATGCTGCAAAAAGTCCTATCACAACCCGTCTTTTACAGCCACCTCCTGAAGGATCATGAGCACGTCAAGAGAGGTTACGATTCCATCTTCGTTGATGTCGGCTGATTGGTCCCACCCGCCACTGGCTGCGATTTGAAGTGCTATACAAGCGTCTGCGGTAGTGATCATGCCGTCGTTGTTGAGGTCGCCTTTCATGGCTGCCCTGTCTTGCACCCATTCCACTGAGTTCACAACCAGCATCTCCGCAGTCTCCGGGTCTGTGATGCTGTCGATAGAGAAACCATAGTAGACCGTTTTTGGTCCTGTGCCATCATAGATGATTATCGCGGATCCGCCATCCTGCCAGTTCGCAACACCGATGCCGTCTGCAGGCGTTAATGAGTCCGGGTACGGGCATCGGGATCTGTTCAGGTGTATGTCTGATATGCCTGATAGTATTTCGTGTGTTCCCGGTATTATCTCGGCTTCGTTGTCCAGTATCAGGTCCCTGTCCAGGTGTGCGTGCAGATGGTTCTGTATGAACGAGTCGTCTGGGTGGTCAGAGGCTATGTCAGAGCCCTCGAATATGACTCCGCCATTGTATTGTTCGAGTAGTGCGGCATCGCTCTCGTTTATCACTGTGTTCCAGTAGTCGCCTGCAGACCAGATGACTGCATCGAACCGGTTAAGATACTCGATTGTCGGTATGCCCTTCTCTGTTTCGTTCCAGACGACTGTGCAGTAACCATTCTTCAGAAGCACCGTCTCAAACTCATCAGCGCTACCCGGCTCATCAGTGGAATAGTCCTCTGTGTCGCAGTCATCGATGATCAGGATACTGGATTTGCTGCAGACATACAGTGTTCCACTGATGTTGTTGTTTGAGTAATTCGACTCAACGATCTTGCGGTCGGGATTTAACTTTATGAGAAGATCGAACAGTCCCTCTTCTTTCTGCCACTCCATAGAGACGTTCTTGGTCTGACCACATCCGAGATTAACAGTCTCTCGTCCAAGCAGGTTACTGTCAATCAGGAACTCGAGCGACAGACCATCAACATCGTTCCCGCCTACATTCTCAACCTGGACTGATATCTCCACGATAGCGTCCCCTATATCAGATGACACCGCCACAGGAATCAGGTCAGGCTCTAGCGTGGCCACTCTGACGTTCTCCGTTTCTATGTTGTTCAGATAGTTCTGTTCCACAACACTGCAATCGCTGTTCAACTCGACTTTCAGCTCATGTGTGCCAGGTTCAAGTGTCAGGACTAAAGCTAAATTGATGCTGTCATCAGAAGACACATCAACGCTCACAGTCTCCTCTAAGACTCCGTCTACAAGGACATCGATCTTTACATCGGTGGCATCGGAAAGCCCTGTGTTCTCAACCGTGATATCGATGGGATTATTCCCTTCGATGAGGTAACCATACGATATGTCGCCTATCACAAGGTCAGCGTTCGTATCATCCGTAAGCATCCAGTCCACGGCACTCTGTATGAACAGGCATTCCACAGAGTCCAGTGCATCCAGCATAAACGGGATGAAGAGTGTTTTTGTGCCGTTACCAATATACGCAACGATTGCCGAGCCACCAGTGCTCCACTCAGCCAGTTCAACACCCCCACCAGAAGGGGTCAAAGAGTCCGGATAGGGTGATGCTGACGCGTTAAACGAGATATCTGCAAAATCCCTGTAAAGATCGGGTGATTTCGGGTTACGGTCAGAGAGATATCACTCTCAGAAAGAGAGATATCACCTTCGAAGATACAGTGCGAAACGTTTTTCATAAAATCGTCATGCCCGTGGCCAAAAGCGATGTCAGGTCCTTCCAGAACAAGTCTTCCACCGTTCTTTGTGTAATTCATCAGGAGATCTGAGCTGTCCTTGTCGACATTGTCACCCCCATAGTTCCCGGTACTCCAGATCACCATGTCAAACCGCTCTATATATGATAGCGTGGGAAGACCGCTCACCGACTTATCCCACAGACTCACATAACAGCCATCATCGCCCAGTGTTTCTCAGTAACGCTCTGGTCTGCTTCCTGCCTGCTCTGAAACCACAATCAGATGCGAACCAACATATCCGGTGACAGAAAGAACATGCTGATCTGACGACGTGCGGAGACCGGCAGAATCACATACAGTGATGTTAAACGTATAATCACCAGCATCAGCGGTGCCAATGTAGGTTCCTGCCAGGACGGACAGGTCACCTGTTCTCGACAACGTTACCAGCGGCATCACCAGAACATCTCCTGAAGGGTTCTTCACCGTGATGTTTCCGGAAACTGCGCTCAGGTCAGTCACCTCCACCTCAATCAATGCAGGCTCGTTCACAATAAGACTCTCATCAAAGGTTACAGCAGATAAGATGGGAGGATCATTATCCTGGATGGCAAATGTCTCCTCCTGTACAGAGACTCCACCTTCAAAGCTTGCAACAGCCCTCAACACCATGGTTCCCGGATGCCTGTTCGCAACCCAGGATAGATCAAACGCAGCGGTTGAACCTGCACTCACTATCCTACAATCACTCTCCACGGAACCGACCAGAACCCCATCATCCAGTATCTGCACCTCAAGCATCACCTCATAGTCAGAATCGCCAATATTTTCAAAAACAACAGAGATAGGCAGGGTGTCATTAAAAGTTACCTGCTCCGGAAGAGTCATATCGTTGATGACCCCACTTTCCGGGTTAACAACAACATAAAAATCTCTGCCAAACTCTGTTATATTCCCCTGCAGATCCACGATCTCGATACTCAGATCATACCTGCCGAGCTTGACAGTCTCTGCAAACACGGAACTCCAGAGATAAGTGGTTGTGCCAGTGAAATCCAGCAAGAATACACTGCCATCCGGATCAGTGACCGTCCCGTTGATACTTGCAGCGTTTTCAAACGTTGCATTGACAGTGATCGGGACAGGCTCGTGCCTGTACACCACATCAGGGAACGAAAGACGATATTCAAGCAACTTGTTCACATTCGGAAGGATAAAACCACCAGCATCGATCAAGCCAGCACCGTACAACACATCCTTCCCCGGATCCCCAAGATCCTTGCACGTCCGCTCAACGATGTACTTCACATCCACAGGCGCAAGATCGGGGCTTGACTGCAACAACATGGCAACAGCGCCCGCAACATGCGGAGCCGCCATACTTGTCCCGCTACTCGACGCATAACCCCCACCCGGCACAGAAGAATTGATATTCATGCCAGGAGCGACGACATCCGGCTTGATCGTACCATTCACATAGCCACCGCTCGAAAAACATGCCCAATAGTGGGATCCTCTAGAGTC
>JGI12150J12686_100498_pt1 | contig 10830 bp, 15 predicted proteins | sample ANMFosRound1_FD_12686 | JGI IMG/M metagenome (IMG submission 12686)
TGGGGAGAGTATGCCCGCATGGGCAAAGTTTAATAGTGTGCAGTTTAGAATGGTCATTGTATAGCCAATACACATATTCCCTTCCAGGGTTAAAAAGCTTTTGGGAAGGGGTATCCTATTCTATCACTATAAAATTCGATTGTGCCGGTGGTGACTTTGTCGGTGTTGCGCATCAGTACGATGACCGCCACAACAACTATTACCACCACTATAAAATTCGACAGCGCTCAATAAACTCTCAAACGTTGAAAAGTAGCAAATGTTTAAATATTAAAACACAAAATGTATGGTGAAATAATATGACAATAAAAGACTCTGAAGATAGTGAAATGTTGGTTAGAGAAGTACACGCAATTATGAAAAAATACGATGTGCCATTTTCCGCGCCTGCTATAAGAAAATTGATTAATAATGCTGCTGGAGACCGTAAAACAACTGATGGCGAAGTAACCTATGCTCTTGAAAACGTTTTGGTACCGAGCAAGATTGCGGACAAGATGATGAGATCATTTCAATTTCAATATTACTTGATCAAAAGAAAGGGTAATGTAAATGATGCAATAAAAAAAGAAATAGAGAAAGGCAATAAAAAAAGTGATAGCAAAGAATTTTCACCTATCCAAGAAGCAATGATGAAAATGAAAGAAGGTGAACCAAATACTGTCGTACCCATTGGAAATGGTGTTGAAATATACATTAAGCCGACCATGGGTCAACTTGTAGTTAGAAGGGTAAAGAACAGAAAACGGAAAAATCCATGATATTTTTAATAATTTAATACCATTTAGCATTGCAAGTATATCTTGTGCGCCTCTCGGAGACGATACTTGGCTAAAAACATCAATGACATACTCACATTTTTCTTTTTCCCCTCCCGCTATATTTTCAAGTTCAGTAGACTTGTTGCGGAATAATTTGGAAAATCCATGAGAATGGAGATCTGCAAAAAGGATAGATATGCAAGGAGGAATGGACACCATAGAAGGCTGCATTTTATATCACAACATGTCTAATGGACGCGCCAACGGTAACGAGTCTGTTGTACCACTATCAAGTGATCGGGCTTGATGAGGTGATGGATTTCCCTGACGTGCTCGGTGCCGGTTCTCGAGATGCGGGTGGGCGGGCATTGCCCTAATATGGCTAGCAGTGATCTCGCGGGATCGTGTGCTGCCTGTAACTTGAATAGAGGCATGGACTCGGCGGGAATTGAACCCGCGGCCTTTACGTTGCGAACGTAACGATCTACCCCTGATCTACGAGCCCATAATCCTCAAATAACAATCACAACAGTCTGCCGATCTCTGCTACCTGCACGCTCTCGACATCCGGAACCTCTGCAAACGCATTCTCGACCGAGTCGGTTCCACCCTCGACGTCACCGACGACAACGGTCGCCATCAATGCAACAAGCCCGAATGCAATCGGCTCTTCAGCAATCCCATTGAGGTCGATCCCTGCTGGTACCGCAGCCGCGAGATTCTCTTTCAGTTTTTCGAGGTCAACATCCACGCCATTTGGCATGATCTTGATTACTGCTACTACTTCACCCATTTTCTCACCTCATGGTCCTGCAAATCCACATTTGTGGCAGGTGTATGGATTGCTCTGCTTCCGGCAGGAAGCGCATCTGCCGATGATCGTTTCGCAGGTCGGGCACCGAAACTGGACGTACCCAGGATCAACCAGATGTGCACCGCATGATGTGCAGTATTTTTCAGTGATTGTCTTTGCCATTGGTAAACAGTTTTGCGAGAGCATCATTTAAGCGTTGTGATGGGCGGGGCTGTCACGTTACGCGTGTCTGGATCGTAGACGGTGCTGACTCGTGCTCGCGCAGATGCGCTACCGCAGCCAGAGTCGCAACCCTTCCCTGCGGCGTCCGCTTGACAAACCCGATCTGTATCAGATACGGCTCCACAACGTCCTCTATCGTCCGCACCTCCTCGCCAACAGCGATTGCGATATTCTTGACGCCGACAGGTCCGCAATCGAAATCATCGATGATCATGGCAAGAATCGTCCGGTCAAGCTCATCCAGCCCCTTCTCATCGATCTTGAGCATCGAGAGTGCGGAATCGACAACATCATGCGTGATCACGCCATCTGCCATCACCTGCGCATAATCGCGAACACGGCGGAGAATCCGGTTCGCAATCCGCGGAGTACCTCTCGACCGGTTCGCAATCTCTCTCGCGCCGTTCTGCTCGATCTCGATTCCAAACACCATAGAAGACCTGAGAACGATCTCTGTCAGCGTATCAGGCGGATAGAAGTTTAACCGGTTGACGACACCGAAACGATCCCTGAGAGGGGAACTGATAAGCCCTGTTCTCGTGGTTGCGCCGATGAGTGTGAATGGTGAGAGGTTCAGGCGGACCGAACGTGCACTTGCGCCCTCGCCGATCATCACATCGATCGCAAAGTCCTCCATCGCCGAATAGAGGGTCTCTTCCACGATCTGGTTTAAGCGGTGTATCTCATCGATGAATAGCACATCCTTCGCTCCGAGATTCGTGAGAATTGCGGCAAGATCACCGGGTCGCTCGAGAACCGGTCCTGTCGTCGCTCGAATCGCAACTCCGAGTTCGGAAGCGACGATATGCGCAAGCGTCGTCTTTCCAAGCCCCGGAGGACCTGAGAACAGGATGTGGTCAATAGGTTCATCACGCTGTTTCGCAGCCGTTATAAAGATCTGCAACTGCTCTTTTAATTCCGTCTGCCCCACGAACTCATCGAACGTATCTGGTCGAATCTGTGGATCGGATAGCCTCTCTTTCTCTGTTTTTTCCGGCGAAAGGATTTTTTCTGGCATGGTGTGCGGCTCCGGGGTCTGCGACAGAATCATATCTGCCCCATGTATATCTTATCTGTTTTAACTTAAATATCTGATTCGTGACGCAACCGCACGGTAAATCATTAAATGTCGCGCAGCATAACCATCATCATGCATCTGCATCCGAATCTTGCGTGGGCGATCACCGGTGCCGGACACCATCTGGTAGAGAGCTTTGATGTGTTTAAAAGAGTGAAAGAGGAGAACCCGAAGATCCGGATCACCATCTTCGCATCGCAATCAGCAGAAGAGGTTCTGAGGATGTACGGGCTCTTCGATGAACTTGCGACCATCGCGGGCGGGGATTATCTCGAAGAGGTTTTTCTGGAGAGCGAACAGGGCAGAAGTTCTCCAAAGGTTGGCAGATTTCTCTTAAATAAGTACGATGCCCTCTTTGTCACGCCAGCGACTTCAAACACCGTTGCAAAGATCGTGCACGGCATAGCAGACTCGCTGCCAACGAATGCGGTTGCGCAGGCGGTAAAAGGCGACGTTCCGGTCTATATCGTGCCTGTGGACATTGAGGGCACGATCCGGTCGAAGATGCCGTATACGATCGACCGCGAGGTATGTGCCATGCACCACTGCGATATCTGCACCCCTGAGGTTGTGTGCCCCAATGCTGCTATCGATTCACAGATCGATCTCTTGAAGTGCGATGGCTGCGGCGTGTGCGCTCCTACCTGTCCGCACGGCGCAATCCGCGGCGGATACGCTGAACTCAAGGTGCGGGATGTTGATATGCGAAACACGGCAGAACTTGCAGAGATGGAAGGGATCGAGGTGCTTAAGAATCCGGTGGATGTGGTTTCTGTCGTTTCCGGCATCTAAACTGGGATACCGACTCGCGCGGTGCTCTGGTTCCAAATTGCATCTCTTCAGATATTCGGAAACCGGAAAACAACTTGGCAGGGTTCGGGATGAATTTGTAACGCTGGAAAAAGATTTTTATCCGATCGGACACCAGAATCAACGATATAATGCCGGACCAGATGCTCAATTTATACCACCTCCTGCTCGCAGAATTCGGACCCCAGCACTGGTGGCCCGCGGAAACCGAGTTCGAGGTGATCGTGGGCGCGCTGCTGACCCAGCAGACCCGGTGGGAGAGTGTAGAAAAGGCGATCGAGAACCTGAGGTTGCGGTCGCTGCTGACGCCAGCGGCTCTTGCAGACGCTGATCAGGAAACGATCGAGGAGTGTATCCGGTGTACAGGATTTTACAGGCAGAAGGCAGAGCGGTTGCAGTTGTTATCGCAGTATTTCGATCATAATGGGATATCCGGGATCCTTGGAATGCCGGTCGATGAACTCAGGAGGGAACTTCTCTCACTGAAAGGGGTAGGACCCGAGACCGCTGACAGCATCATCCTGTATGCTGCGCACAAGCCAATCTTTGTGATCGATGCGTACACAAAAAGGATCTGCGAGTGCATCGGAGTTACAGGCGGATACGAGACGCTGCAGAGGCACTTCGAGGACTCGCTACCGCGGGACACGCATCTCTACCAGGAGTTTCATGCACTGATCGTTCTGTACGGAAAACAGTACTGCACAAGGAAGCGGTGCAATGAGTGCATCATCGCGAGAGTATAGCTGTACGCCCGCGCACATCTTCAACATTAAATCCAGTTCTCGATGCAACCTCGCTGGCAGTCTCGGTTGCGCTTGCCGGAGCATTCCGAAGGATCCTTATCTTGATCTCACTCTTCCCCTTCATCTGCTCCTTGATCTCGCTTACGACCTGGTCTGTAACCCCACTTTTCCCGATGTTGATGAGCGGTTTCATGGTCAATGGTTCCACGCTTTTATTCATATCAATTTCCCGATCTTTTCGGCGGCTTTCACCATCTCAACGAGAACCAGTCCAAGTCCTGCTTCTGGCGATGTCATCACCACAAGGAGCGCCTTTGGACCTGCGCCCATGCATATCAACTTCCCGTCGTCGGCTTCCACGATCACACGGTTCGGTATGCCCTTGTCGAGTTCGGTTGCCGCGGTCTCTGCTGCACCGAGCATCGTTGCTGACATCGCAACAAACGTCTCCGGATCTCCCATGTTGTGCATATCCGCATTCATGAGAAGACCGTCCCTCGTTGCCACCGCGCTCGCCTCAACATCGCCAATCTTCCCGAGATCGGTGAGTACTTTCCCAAGCATCTCTGATGTCGATGATGCCGACATTTTATCCCACCTCCATAACCATATCGATCAACGTCTCGAACGCCTCAAAGACGCCCTCGCCAGTGGTTGCGACCGCTGACATGACCGGAATGTTCTCTGGCATATCGAGCTTGCCCCTGATATCTTCCGGCGTAAGCGCGCCATCGCGGTCCTGCTTGTTTGCGACGATCACAACCGGCAGCCCAAACGACCTGGTGATCTCGAGCATCTGCCTGCCGCGTGCGAAGTCCTCGGTTTTGGTCGAGTCCAGAACAAGGAAGACACCCATCGCCTCTCCGCTGAGCAGTTTTACGATTGGATCGAACCGCGCCTGACCCGGAGTTCCGAAGATATCGGCAGCAAATCCTTTGTGATCCACATGTCCGTGGTCGAGCGCTATGGTTGTGCCGAGCCGATCCACAGATACCGCTCTGGTCGAGAGCGCATGCACAAACGTGGATTTGCCAGCGTCAAACGGTCCTGTGACCAGAATCTTTGGGATGTACGCACGTACGCCGCCCGGCTTTAAAACCTTGAATAATATACACTTCCGGGTCACATCTGTCCAGTTCGCCTTCAACACCCCAAAATACTGCCCAAAAATAACGTCGCCTATAATCCCGCCAACAGAAACGGTAGAATCGCAAACATCTTCTTTTATGGATAGTAACGTGTCATCTGAATAGGGCCATGCCGTAAAATTGTAGATCATCGCATGGTCGTAGAGCATCGCATACTGGTTCCACTCCTCAATGGCGTCGAGTGTTTCTGACTCCCCGCACAGGTCCATGATCGTCGAGAGCGATTCGAATACGATAACGCCAGGTTCACGCAGGTCCTCCATCGCATTCTTGATGCACTGTGTCAGACTCCTGGTATCTTCAGGGTCAGCCACGACATACCGTTCATGCGAATCCGCGCCGATCAATCCGGAGAACGCATCGATGATGGCGAATCGATCCCCGTACTCCTCGGCATCCCATCCGAACTCGCTGAACTGTTCCCTGATCCTGTGCGGCTCGGTACTCGATGCGACATAAACACAACTCATTCCGTTTGATATGGCATGGCACAGGCTTTGCATCCCGAATACAGCGCCCTCAACTCCGGGATACGTATAATACACAAGCGTTTTCCCTTCAGGGACTCCACCATGCAGGTAATCGTCCAGTTTCGGTATTCCAGTCTCTATCATCTGTGCTAACCCCGCAGTACAATATTCGCGCCATCGATCTCATAGTCAAACCACGGCGTTGGTTTTGGCGTAAACCCGACAGCCCTTATCTGATATCCCTCCTCGCGCTCCCTGATCTCGATCATGCCATCGAACAACTGTTTAAGCGTCACGATGGTCTTCTCATCATGCATCCCCTCTTCGATTACGTATATGCCGAGCGCATTTGCTGCCTTTATGCGACCTGTGAAGACATGCAGGAACCGGAACACGGTCTGGAGGTTGGAATACATCAGGATCGTTGACAGGGAATTGATGCATAATCTTGTCTCCCGCAGATGCATCTCCATCCAGAAGTGCTCAAAGAACTGGCTGATCTTGACACCGATGCCTGTGAGATCGACCGGACTTGACGCCATCTTGATGTTATCGGTATCAGGTGCGCCAAATCCAAGGGTACGCGTGACACAGTCCACAATCCCGATACGGTCCATCGGAACGTCCAGATTGTAGCGTTCGAACCACTCGAGCACGTTGTTTCCCGGCTCGCGCGTTGAAACGATCACGGCAGCATTGGCATCGAGTAACCCTTGGTATGCGATGATATTTGTGATATCATCCTTCCCGCTAATGGGCGGTCCGATCATCATGATATTTGTACCGCTCTTTATATCCCCGATCAATTCGTCCAGTCTGGAAATCCCGAGCTTGTATGTCATATTAAACTGCACCCAATTCTTAACTTGTTCAATTCCTTGTATGTTTTCATATAAAAATACATCTGTGCACGGGAGTTGTAAAGTTACCCGGGTGTTGACAGAGTTCCCATTAGAATTTTGACCCTATCCGGGAGTTGCTGGGACTAAATAGGAGATTTAACCGCAGAGAGGCAGATTAACACAGATTGGAAGTTATCTGTTTAGCGCACGATTTATGGCTCTTTGGTAATTCGCGTTGTCGGGCATCTCATAGACGAATCGAGCAATGCGGCAGTTCAGGTTCCTATGAAACAAGCGAGTGCTTCAGATCCACAAACTCGCTCTCGACCTCGATCCCGTGCTTGATGACGTCCTTTGCCTTGCTAACGATTCGTTGAACCGTGCCGACCGGGATATCGCGCCCGCCAAGCCCGATCACAAATCCTATCACAGGAACGCTGATGTCACTGTTGTAGAGGGCTGCCTTGATCTCGGTGCATACCGCGCCCTCTCCTGTACCAAGCGAGATATTCTTGTCAAGCACGCAGACAACCTTTGCGCCGGAGGTCACCTCAGCGATCTCATCAGCAGGAAACGGTCTGAACGCACGGATCTTCAAGAGTCCGACAAAGACGCCCTTGCTGCGCAGGTCATCGACCACATCACGGAGCGTCCCGACTAATGATCCCATCGCCACGAGGATGATCTCTGCGTCGTCGGTATGATACGTATCGATCAGGTCTCCGTAATGCCTGCCAAAAGCCGATCCAAATCTGCGAGCCGCGTCCTGTATCTTCGATCTCGACCGATCCATCGCCTGCTCGACAAGATACCTGAAATCCATATAATACTCAGGGTCCACGAACATGCCAAACGATTTCGGATTATCGGGATCGAGAACGCTCACCGGCTTAAACGGTGGGAGAAACTCATCCACGGCTTTCTGGTCGAGGAGGTCTACGGGTTCGAATACGTGCGAGAGTATGAATCCGTCCATGCAGACCATGACCGGAAGCGAGACCTCAGGGTCCTCTGCGATCAGGTACGCCTGCACGGTCGTATCCACGAGTTCCTGCACATCCTCGACATACAACTGGATCCAGCCAGAATCCCGCTCTGCCATGCTGTCCTGATGGTCGTTCCAGATGTTGATCGGCGCAGACATCGACCGGTTCACGATCGTCATCACGGCTGGAAGCCTCATGCCTGCCATATTGAAGAGTACCTCATGCATCAGCGCAAGTCCCTGTGATGTGGTTGCCGAGTATGTCCGTGCGCCGCTTGCGCTCGCCCCGACGAGTGCTGATAGTGCTGAGAACTCGCTCTCGACATTGATGTATTTGGCATCGATTGCGCCATCGGCAACGAACTGCGAGAGATCCTCAACGACATGTGTCTGCGGAGTGATCGGGTACGCAGATATTACATCAGGTCTGCACATCGCAACTGCATGGGCAACCGCGTACGAGCCTTCGACGACCTGCCTTCCGCTTTTTAGTTTTCCAGTCATTTCTCCTCCAGAATCATCTCTATGGCATCTTTCGGGCATTCGTAAGCGCATATTCCGCAGCCCTTACAGTAATCGTAATCAGCGATGAATGTATCCGAATCGGCTCTCTTGTGCACCACGCCTTCAGGACAGAACGTCTCGCAGGTGCCGCATCCGTTGCAGAGTTCCGCATCGAATACCGGTATGAAGATCCGCCAGCTACCGGTCTTGTTTGCAAGACTGGATTCCGGCTCTCCGATCGGTGCGTGTGGAATCATGATCCCACCACCATGTCGTACGCGCTCTGCACAGCGTCTGCGTTCTTCTCTCCGACCTTTCCCGGAAATCTGTCACGTACCGCATTCTTAATCGATTCCGCGGTAACCTCTCCACTTGCGCCTGCAAACGCGCCGAGCATCACGGTATTCATGATCGGCTTTCCGATGATCTCAAGCGCGATCCTGGTTGCATCGATCGTCCTGACCGCGGCTTCTGTCTCGAGGGGGAGGTCTTCCGGGTTACACTCAGTATTGACGATGATCATGCCGTCTGCCTTCAGTCCGCCAGCGACATCGACCGCTTCAATGAGCGTTGCGTCCTGCACGATCACATAATCGGGATCGTAGACCTGACTGCGCAGTCTGATCGTTTTATCGGAGAGGCGGACGAACGCCATCACAGGCGCGCCCCTCCGTTCCACGCCGAATGACGGAAATGCCTGGCTGTGCATACCGTCCTCGAAAGCCGCTATCGCAAGCAGTTCGGCAGCAGTGACCGAGCCCTGCCCGCCGCGACCGTGAATTCGGATTTCCTTCATGACTTGTTACGTGATTGTGGTGGTGCATAAGTTTATCGTTGGCTTATGTGTTGCATTATGGGGTGACCGGGTTCTAACTCATAAGTTTTCAGATATTCGGAACATGGGGTGGCAGACGCTGTACTTGAATATACCCCAACCTCGCCACCCCGCAATAAATTACGAGGCATCCGCGGGCGGGGGGCACGATAGGATGGACGTAGGAAGAGGGGGGTGGGTGAATACATGTTTATCGAGGGCGGCGCAGAGTTTGGCTATCGTTTTTCGATGTTATCGAAGTTGTGACTGAAGACAATGCCACAAATAGCAGAAGGTACGAAGCCAAATAAGCTCTATCGTACGCCGTTACCATCGTCAAGTTTGCTCGTATGCCTTCAGGAATTCGTTTCGCGGGATGCTTGCTTGTGTGCAAATCGTTCTCAAAGTTGAGCCCTTGATCCGAGTATGGTTGGGCATTGTGAGTGGAGTCTGTGTACCATCGGAATTTTCCCGAACCATCGCAATATGCTCTCGCTCCCGGACAAGGCAGAACCCCAGAAGTTCGAATGCCTTGATGACTCTCCTTTTGGGAGCGTCAACCGGAAACTTGGGCATTAGATAGCCACTCCCGCTTCAGCCACAAAAACTTCAAGCACGGGCGACTCGATCTCAAAAACCTCCCTGCCAAAAGTCTCGATATGGAAGCGAATGGCAGACTTGATGTCGGCTAACGCCTCCTCATAAGTATCACCCTCACCAACAACGATACCTTTGAGACCAAGTGGATATGCTACATACCCATCGGGATGCTTCTCAACTACGATTTTGAATTGTTTCATCATATCGTCCTCCCTAATCTCTGATAATGATCAAAACGTTTTGAGCGTATCTGAACCCAGCCGCGGGGCTGGATTTGAGTGAAAGTGCAAAGCACCGAAGCCAGGCACACTCTAATATATCCCATAAAATCACAATTCGTCTCTAAATTCATGCTTGATCCTCCCAATAAATTCGTCTCGATTTGTGTTGATTTTTACCTCATCCAGATAAAAGCGACCACTTCCAACCAACCAAAAGAGCTTATCTACACAATAAGGCAATTCCTTAATGTCTTCAGAAAATCTGATGACATCTTTAAAAATGTCATAATCCGAATCGGATTTACTTATGCCTATACCGTGAAATATCGCTTTGATGTGAACATCCGGTTTTACAAATTTGGGATAGCCATTCTCTTTCAGAAAATCACAAGCCAAAGCAAACCCTAATCCAAATACTTCCTTCTCAAGCAGAAGCGGAAGGGCAACACGGGTGTATTCATTCAGATAAAATTGCGAAACAAAGTTATCAAACTCTTCTAACTCAGAAAATTGGGAAAGGAAATGTGATGCTGAAAAAACCGACTTGCAGAAGATAACCCAGTAACTTTTAGGGTTATCGATTGTCATTCGTCCAGGAGGTTCATAGTCATTCTTGATCGCCATAAATAATCCCCTCCAGTCGCCGTCATATTTCTCGATAATTCGTGGTGGAATAAAGTCTTCTAAATAGGGTCTTAGTTCTTCGATGGTAACTACTCACGTTTTAGAAACCAGTAGGAACCAACCTCATTTATAGGTTGCACCTCCGAATCCGAACCACTATTTCTCTTCGAATTTACAGCCCCGAATCACCA
>JGI12150J12686_103528_pt1 | contig 10629 bp, 12 predicted proteins | sample ANMFosRound1_FD_12686 | JGI IMG/M metagenome (IMG submission 12686)
CCCCCCTCCCGCCCCGCAAGCCACCCGGCTCCCACAGAGCCCCCATGCGCAAGACCGATCGATCGCAGCCTCACCGACCGGTTTTCTGATTAGAGTCTGCGGCGACATCTGCGTCAGCACATCTGGCTGGTGGCGTGACAGCGGCGCGCTCAACGCGAGCGGGGCACCGATACCGAGGCTGATCCGTACCACAAGGCAAAGAACACAATCTCGGGCGGGAACATCCAGGTTCACACGAATTAGGGGAGACGCAATCGAGCGACTCTGGTGCTCCGTTTTGGTGGCGGGGCACCGTCCTCCTTTTTTGTGGTGTTTTTTGAAGGTAGGTGACCGCGACTTTGGGCATGACTGCGACTGATCGGCAATCTTTGCGACTGCTAAACGGCACTTGGGCTCTGAAGAGCACGTGGCGACCGCTGATCCTGTGTCATTTGCGATCTATGGGCACGGGGTTGACTCGGTCTCGGCATTTGATGAGAGGTCGGCAGCAGAGGGGTCGTACTGGCTTAAGGTCGGGGCTGAATTGATCAGGTTGATGATCCAGGATTAAGGATGCGTCTTCGAGTTGAAGATTTTTTTAAAAAGGTTCAGAGAACCGGACATGTGGTCATAGGCGACAGAAGCGAAAGAAGAAAAGACTTTATTAGGTTACAAAACGAGTATTCTCTGGTGAAATGAGATGGATAGTTCCTATGGAGACCTGAATATTAAGGCGCTGTTTATGGAAATTGTTGGGAAGCTGGAGCGAATCGAGGAAAAACTGGACGAAACCACGTATCTTCAGGAAGAATTTTTCAAATCAGACTTTGTAGAACGGGTAAAATCTGCAGAAAAAGATATATCAGATGGCAAATACCTTGAATTCGAAAGTATGGATGATTTCTTGGATAGTGTTGAAACATGACATACAATGTCATCGCACACCCGAGAGTTCAGAAGGACTTTAAAAAGTTATACCGGAAAGATAAGGTTCGCTATGCACATCTGAAAAAAAGACTTAAAATCCTTGCAGAGAACCCTGAAGTTGGTAAACCTCTTCGAAACGTTTTAAAAGGTAAATGGAGGGTTCATATTGGTTCTTCCGTACTTATTTATGAAATCGACAAGAAAAATAATAGAATAGTGCTTTTGGATTTCGAACATCACGACAAGGTCTATAAATAATTGGAGCGCAGTCGGGATCTCGTTTGCGTTCGCATTTAGGGATCCTGTCGGTCTTGGGCGCGTCTGCGTGTGACGGATGTTTGCGAAAAGTAAAATTACGAGCAGAAGTTTTGGCAAACGAGCGCAATCAAGGACGCAAAAAGCCAAAGAACGCCACCTGGATGAGCAAGATGAGCACGTGTAAAATCGCATCTGCCAGAAGATTCCGCCGCTCGAAAGCACACGTCCAGCACAAACCACATCCCGGCGGCACCGGACCGCGATTAGCCCCCACGTGCGGGGCGTGCGCCCGGGAGACGCTCGAAGCGCAGATGTGGAACAGGCAGGACGTCGGGCGCATGGCGCAGGCACCGGCGCCCCGGCTGGCAGGCGGCAGGCGGCGGCTGGTTCTATCCGGATGAAAACAGCACACTTCCGGATGGCAAAGCCAACTTCGGGTTCACAGCCAAGTACAAGGACGACAACTCCACAGGCAAGCTGAACTTCCAGTACAAGGATGCCGCCATCCATCTCAAGAGCACGTTAATTGACTGGCTGACGATCAGCAGTGTGAGCGCACAGTTCCAGGGCACAGGAACGATCAACGGCGATGGCTTGTACACCTTCAAGGTGAAGGCGAAGGACAAAGGCGAGCCTGGTGCGGGTGTCGATCACTTCGATATCAAGATCTGGAACGGCACCGATACCGAGGCTGATCCGTACCACAAGGCAAAGAACACGATCTCGGGCGGAAATATCCAGGTTCACACGAATTAGGGGGGACGCAATCGTGTGACTCTGGTGCTCCGTTTCTGGTGACGGGGCACCGCCCCACTTTTTTGACGTTTGCATGAAGTTTTATTGGCTCTTCTCTGTTCTGCACAGGTGACCCGAACGTTTTCAGTCCCTGATGCCCCCTGCGTCCTTAAACCGCGCTTTGACCGCATCCGCATGCGCGTCCAGCCCCTCCTCGCTTGCTATCGCCACAATCGTGTCCCTAATCTCTGATAGCCCATCTTTGCTGATGATCTGGACGCTCGACTTCTTTGTGAAATAACCGACATTCAGACCCGAGTATGTCCATGCGTGCCCCGCGGTGGGCAGCACATGGTTTGTGCCTGATGCGTAATCGCCGGCTGAGACCGGAGCGTAATCGCCAACAAAGATCGATCCGGCATTGTAAACGCTGTTCAGCACATTCAACGAATCTTTGACCATAATTTCAAGGTGCTCCGGTGCGAACGTGTTTGAAAACTCGACGCACTCATCAATCGAGTCGAAGATCAAAATTGCGCCACGTTCGAGCGACTTTTGGATGATCTCTGATCGAAGAGCATCTGCCGCCCTTGATTCGATCAGTTCGAGCGTACCATCTGCAACCGCGTCTGATGTTGTTGCAAGGACCGCTATGGCATTCGGATCGTGCTCTGCCTGCGCCACCATGTCCGCTGCAATGAAATCGGGGTGTGCAGTCTCATCTGCGATGATCAGAACCTCAGAGGGTCCTGCAGGAAAGTCGATTCGGGTCGGAACCAGCATCTTTGCAGCGGTCACATACACGTTCCCGGGTCCAACGATCCTGTCGACCGCTGGCACAGTCTCTGTACCGTAAGCCATCGCAGCGATCGCCTGAGCGCCACCGACACAGAAGACCCGATCAACACCTGCAATCGATGCGGCAGCAAGCGTCAGAGGATGCACGCCCCCGTCGCCACCCGAAATCGGCGGGGTGCACATAACAACCTCCGGGACCGAGGCAACCTTAGCGGGAATGATTGTCATCAGCGCTGTTGACGGGTACGATGCCGTCCCGCCCGGGACATACGCTCCGATGCAGTCCAAAGGCGTCGTCTTCTGTCCAAGAACGATTCCGGGCGCAATCTCGCTCAACAAGAGGTCGGCTTCGAGCTGAGACTCGTGAAACCTCCTGATATTGTCAGCTGCAGTCTCGAGATGCCACAAAATTTCAGGGTCAACTATATCAAATGTCGCGGATATCGCATCTGCCGCAACCTCGATTGCAGAGAGCGAGACAGAATCGAACCGTTTTGTGCATTCGATCAATGCCACGTCGCCTCTGGCAGCCACATCTTCAAGAATCTTCGAAACAGCCGGTTTCACATCCGTAATCTCGGACTCCCGGTTCAAAAGGGACATGAGTTCGGCATCGGTCAATTGTGCGTGGTGTTTTTTGAGCATAATTCTTTGTGGGGGGGAGGCATGATAAATATTGGTACGTGTGTAGCGGCACTGTCGATTTTTCCAGCGGTATATGTTTAGCGGAGGCGAAAAAACCACGAGATTACAGAGACTTTCTAATTTCTTCTGGTCGGTTGAAAAACGTGGTGCCGATCCTGCAAACACTGGTACGATTGGATTGGCGAAATCAGTGAAATCAGTGTTAATCTGTGGCTAAAAGTTTTATTTGCCACAGATTAACACAAATTACGCAGATTAACGGTGTAAATGGCTTTTCAGATCGATAGTGACCCATTCTGGCAGTTGTGCTTACATAAGACAATCCGGTGTAACCAGAAAATAATAAAAAGTCTCAGATTACACAAGATTGACACAGAAATCTTGTGGAAATCTATGTGATCTTGTGGTTAGCTAAACAGGTACTTCCAGTGAAATCGCCATGCCAGCATATTCTACTGCAGAGCGCACATAGCCACGTAGAGGGTTGAAAACGGTCTCACAACTCTGCGCCCTTCGCGTTCTCCGCGGTTATAAATCGCTTGATTTCAGACTCTTGCCAATTCACATTGCACGAGACCTCAATTGCCCAGCAATTCTAATTATGGCCCCACCCACTCAAACTGCCGTGATCGCTCACTCAAATTTTTGCTCTCGAAACGCATCACCGATCGCAATCTTATCTTTGATCAGACCAAATGCAATCCAAATCAACTGATTTTTCAGAGTAATAAGCAAAATTATGGTAACTACTCACCCCCCACCGCAAAATTTATTATTAATGAGATTATATTCCTCATCGCAATGGTTGTAAATAAAACATTTCGTTTGATGGATGGAGAACACAATGTCATACCTACCCGCGATGAGATTCGTGCTGCTTACCAGCAAGGGGAAGGGGCTATCCTCCAACTGTTCGATTACCTCACCTGGGAATTACAGACCATGCAGGATCAACTGCAAGCCCTGCAAGATCAGCTGAATAAGAACAGCAAAAACAGCAGCAAGCCCCCTTCCAGCGATGGACTCAAAAAGACGCCCCGCACCAAAAGCCAGAGAAAACCGGGCAACAAGAAGAACGGCGGGCAGGAGGGGCATGTTGGTCGCACACTGGAACCGGTTGAAGAGCCGGATCATATAGAAGTGCACGTCGCAGATCGATGCACCGTGTGCGGCGCAACTCTCGAAGATGTTGAAGCAGATGACTACCAGAAGCGGCAGGTATTTGACATTCCGCCCGTAAGAATCGAAGTAACGGAACATCAAGCAGAGATCAAGACATGTCCTTATTGCAATGCGCGCAACATGGCACAATTTCCACCAGACGTCACCGCATCGGTGCAATATGGCAACCGTATCAGGGCGATGGCAGTCTACCAGACCAACTACCAGTTTGTCCCGTTGGAACGCGTCGGAGACTTTTTCCAGGATATTTTCGATCACCGCCCAACGGAGGCATTTACCCTCGATGCAAATGCAAGATGTGCAGAGAACGTTAAACCAGCCAATGATGCGGTTAAAGAGCTGTTGATAAACGCTCATGTAGTCAATTTTGATGAAACCGGTTTGCGAGTGGAGGGTGAGCTGAACTGGCTCCATGTTGCCAGCACTCACGAGTTGACGTATTATACGGTGCATCCGAAGCGCGGAAAGGAGGCGATGGACGCGATGGGAATTTTAGCAGAATTCGATGGAGTTGCTATGCATGATCACTGGATGCCATATTTCAATTACACTGACGTAATACATGCCCTTTGCAACGCCCACCACTTAAGAGACCTTACATTTGTTCACGAACAGTATGAGCAGGACTGGGCGGAAGAGCTGAGCCAATGTTTGCTTGATATCAAGAAAGAGGTGGATCAAGCCAGACTGTACAAAGATGAGCTCGATCCGGATACAATCAAGAAGTTTGAAGATCGATTTGATAAGATCATTGAAGGGGGACTGGAATTAAACCCAACACCTCAAAAAGAACCGGGAAAGAGGGGTAGAGTTAAACAATCTCCACCCAAAAATCTGCTTGATAGGTTAAAGGGGCACAAACGGAAAGTGCTGGCATTTATGTATGACTTTGATGTGCCTTTTGACAATAACCAGGCTGAACGGGATGTACGCATGATGAAACTGAGGCAGAAGATATCAGGCACTTTCCGGACTGCTGCAGGGGCAGATGTGTTCTGTGGCATTCGCGGGTATATATCTACAGTGCGAAAGAACGGGTGTCATGTGCTCGATGCGATTCAGGACGCGCTTAGAGGGGATCCGTTTATGCCATCTGGCTGTGTGGGTGAGTAGTTACAAATTATGCCAGTATTTACTGAAATTACTGAAATTATGCAAAACAAAAGTTAATTGGAATAACGAATCAATTGGAATCCAATGATCCGCCCGTATTAGGGGGCATATTAATCTCAAGACCTTTCAGCATGAAATCCATCATATTATCCCAGCTTCCAAAACATATATAGCGTGTTAGAGCCCGGACATCGTCGAAAAACATTTTACGCGTCGGCAGGGTAGCGCGAATCAGACGATATTTCTCATCGATGAATTCCATAAGCGTGTGAATCAAAAAAGCCAGTATATTGAGCGCCAAAAGTAGCGTTGACAGATGCTCCTCCCCGTGACCATAGTTATGCTCTATATGATAGCCTTTTGTTTTAAGGGTGTTATTGTTCTCATTCTCTATTTTCCATCGAGCTCTTCCCGAACGCACGATGGATGTTACATTTCCAGCTGTTATCTTATGGTCAGTTATAAATGAATTCTTGTAGAGAATTTTCCCGTCCCAATTGCGGATGGTTAATTCACACCAATTCACCATTACAGCATCATCTGTGTCACGAATTGGGAGCTTATTAGCGTATCGATATGTATGGAATTCAGTCTTTTGCCCATTCCGTACCTTTTTAGTGAATACCTGTAGATTACCAATCGATTCTAATAAATCTACCCATTTATAAAGCGTTTTATGCGATGTCTGCTTGCAAACGAGTATAAAATGGAATCCAAGTTCCAGGAGCTCTTCACAGAACGGTTGTCTGGAATATAGATCGTCTCCTAAAATAGTAATCCAGTTTACTACGTATTTACCTGCGTGTTTGCAAATCCAGCGTTTAGCAGCGGCAATTTCGGAATCTTGCTTCATATAACCATCTTGAGGGGTGATAAATTCAGGACATAGCGAGATGGCGTGTTTTTGACCGGGTGCAACGATTACAGGGGTGATTGCGCTGTGATAATACGTGATAGTTCCGTCTTTGTGATGTGTCACAGAACAATTCTTGCAATGGATTGTTTCGGATGAAAATACCGTGTACCATCAAGCGCAACAAGTAGATTTTGATTAAAGCCGCGAAACGAGTTGAAATATCCGTTTTTCTTAAACATTTCAAATATCGTATCAAAAACTGAAAAAAGTCGATCAGGATGAACATTATCGAGGATATCTCGAATATGATTATCGGTGGGGATTTTTTCTATTTTAAAAAGAGTTTCTGCATTACTCTTCCCATTTGTTTTCTTCATTGTCCTTTGATGGGCCAGAAACGATGGGCTTTGAGTGAAAAATACTGAAAAAGCACTCAAAACAATATCTTCTATGGTGTATGTTAAATTCTTTCCAGTACGTTTGTCTGGAAAGCTCTGGATCGCCAATCGAAGTGATTTTATGATTTGATTGAAAATCGTTGGCACCGCCATGCATATCTTTGTGGACTTATGAGGTGTCTTTTTGAGATAATGTTATATAAATGTATTTGCTTTGCGGGGCGGTTCACTCAATTTTTCAAAATGAGAATTGCTGTCAATTGCCGGACTGTGCATGTTCAGCGTCGTCCGGCGTGGAGAATGGCTTCGGCGATCGCCCGTGCAAACTCCTCTGCCGCATTCGGACCCTCCGCGGTCACGATCCTGCCGTCCACAGCCACCGCAGTTCCGGTGTAGTTCGCCCCGTGGTCTGTCACGTACGATACGCCGCTACTGAAGACGGTCGCATTCTTTTTGGACAAAAGCCCCGCTCCTGCCGGAATCATCGGACCGAGACAGATCGCACCGACAATCTTTCCAGCAGCATCCGCATCCGCTGCCAGCTTCAGATACGCGCCGTCCTCGTAGAGTTTATGTGATTCGACACCTGACCCCCCGACAAATACGATGGCATCATAATCGCCAATAGTAATGCCGGATACGGGAATATCAACAGACGCAACCCCGCCGAGCATTCCCTTCGCAGTTCCTCTCTTTTTAGAGGCTACCACAACCGTTGCCCCGTTCTCTTCGAGAAATTCCTTCGGGACGAAGAGTTCCTCATCCCTGAAATCCGATGGCGCTATGACCATCAGTACCGTTTTATTGCTTAGATCCATGGTATCAGTCCTGGTAGTAGTATCACGGTCTTCAGTAACACATCCGGATGCCGATACACAAAGCATCAGACAGGTAATCGCTGCTATGTACATCATGCGTTCTCTCCGACTGCTCTCTATAATCAAACCAGAAGGATAAAAACATTCCTCCGCGGGACTCACACCACCGGACGTGATAGCGATGCCGAGAGAAAATATTTAATAAATGCGGTACAATACTGATCGGTGAATCAGAGATGAAACGGGAACTGATGAATATCCTTGCCTGCCCTATATGCAAAGGCGATCTCGAGCTGACTGTGACCGAAGAAGATGACGAAATCATCGCGGGCACCCTGTATTGCCAGAAATGCGATGAATACTATCCGATTGAGGACGGTATACCAAACATGCTTCCGCCGGACCTCCGTGAGTGACTGTAAGTGAAATGGATCAGAGAACCCCCCTGCAGCAGATCATTCTGAATCGAACCCGGTTCAATTCCATCGAATTCACGGTCCAGCATGCCGAGATGGTACTGCCCCGCGGCAGGGAACATGAATTCACAATCGAACTCGTCAATTATGGCGCACCGACCCGGGTATATCTCGCGCCCAGCCACGAGATTGGGGAGGTCATCAAATTTCTGCAGAACGACCTTGTTGCGGCTGGCAAAACAGTAATCAGAGGGGTTGCATGCATCGATACGCAGCAGAACGGGCGAATCTCCGTTACCATCGGATACGGCGCGAATACCGGCAGTTTCGATCTCGAGATGATCGCAAATTCGGGTCCGCAGATCGATGTGGACCCCAGCCTCGCAATTCCCGCCTCGCTCTCGGAACGCGACGTGTCGCAACGCGCGCCGATGACTCCGGCAATGAGCGCAATTGGCGTCTTGATCTTCGTTCTTGCGATCCTCTCGCTCCTCGGAATGCTGCCATATTTCGTGGGTGTGATCTCGGCGATATTGCTGCTGGTTCTACTCATCACCTACGCCATATCGCCCCACATCGGATGAAGACCAATAAGATCAGAATATACCACTCCTGAGTGTGATTTAGAACTCCGTATAGCCGCAACGGATAGAACAGAGCATGTGGGGGCATCAGAGCGAAAAGACACTGTTGTGTTCCCTGTTGTGAAAAATTGCAAAAAAACAGTACTTACTCGATATTGTGTGAATATCCACATATAAAACCACGAGATTACACAAGATTAACACAGAAATCTTGTGGAGGTGGCTGCACCGCTGCTTCGCAGACTGTGTAATCTTGCGGTTCCTATCACAAATTATTGAACCGGTACAAAAAACAGATACGCTTTGGTATAAATCATCCGGTTTTCCTTGCGATGATCGCCTCTGCGATGTGGAGGTTCTTGTACACCGGTATCTCAACCTTGTGCTGCTGCACATGCGGCAGCAGATCTGCGCCCTCTGCACGCCAGACCCACGCGTAAAATCGGCTCAGGAAGTTGCAAACGTCAAGAGGTCCTTTATCACTCTTTAGATGGAGGAGGCTGATTGTGCCATTCTTTTTGACAACCCTGACCGCCTCGGAAAACGCGATCTCCGGTCGGTCGATTGTATCCATGCCGCAGGTGCAGAATACCGCATCGAACGTCTCGTCTGTGAACGGAAGTTGTTGAACCATCCCCTGCACACGCTGAAGATTCTTATATCGGTCGTTTCTGAATCTGTTGACCTTCAACACATTTCTGGAGATATCGATCCCGATTACCGCCCCGTTCTTCACCCATCTGGCAAGGAGTCCGGCATTTCTTCCGGTTCCGGTAGTTAAGTCCAGAACCAGTCCGGAATCGGGGAGATTTGTCTCTTTTATCAATTTTTTTCGAGAATATTGCTTTGAACCAAGCCACAAAACGTCGTCGAGGTCATACAGCAATGCAAGACGGTTATACCTATCTCGTGTCTTCTTAACTTCGTTCACGTAGTCAAACATCCGTAAAAGTCACTCCTGAGTGGCGGATTCCAGCTTTGATACACGGTAGGATAGTTTATCCACCATTTCGCTATTATCCTGATAGAATAATTCATCGGCACAGACCGGGCATATGAAGTCGGTCTCGGCTGCGGTCTCAAAGAGAAATCGCGTGCAATTGTTCTTGCATGTGTAGAACACATTATTCGTCTCGAATTCGAGGCGGTCCCTCAGATTGCTGAGCAGCTTCTCAACTTCAATGTCCAGACGGCTATTGATATTCTCGAGATGAATCGTCCAGTGGTAGGTGAGCCAGCCCGTATCCGGTTCTCGTTCCCTCCGGTAGTTTGCAAGTCGGTTCTCATACAGCTTGAAGAGCGTCTTTCGGATGGCGTTGATGTCTATATTCGTATCTGCCGCAACCACTTCATCAACGATCTCGCCGGGAGGTAGTTGCTCGATGATCGCTATGCCATCCGCTCCGATGATCTTTACCAGATACTGGTGTGCAACATCCATACCGACCAATCAGCATTCATTGTTATTTAAAATGCGTCTGTGAAAGAAATTCATGATGGGTGCTTTTCGGGGGGATCATTTTCCCAATCCCCCGCCCAGGTCCACCCATGTTGCGTCTTTCACGCAAACATGCCCGCAGAGTACTGGTCTGGCTTGCTCACAGGGATCAGTATGTCCTTGATTGCATCCTCGAAGTCCTTGAGATGTACCGCATCCCGTTCTTCGCGCACTGCAGACATCCCCGCTTCCATCACGATCGCCTTCAGATCTGCGCCATTTGCATCCTCGGTGAGTGCTGCAAGATGCTCAAAATCAACATCGTCGGCTACGCTCATACCCGCAGCGTGGATGCGCAGAATCTCAGTGCGCGCTTCACGGTTTGGCAGGGAGACGTAGACCAATCGATCGAAACGCCCCGGACGGAGCAGCGCGGGGTCGAGTATGTCGGGTCGGTGGGATCCCCGGGTACCGAGCTCGAA
>JGI12150J12686_103045_pt1 | contig 10626 bp, 14 predicted proteins | sample ANMFosRound1_FD_12686 | JGI IMG/M metagenome (IMG submission 12686)
ACGTGATGCCAGAGTCACACAAGCACCGGCAGGAGCGACCAATCACGAACAGATCAGGGCAGCAGTGTCCGTGCGAGATTGCGGCTGGCGGACATGCGACGCCCGAGGAACTGTCCAGCGCAAAGACTCGGGCGCGTGTGGCGGGACGCTTAACAGAAAGCCATACGCGAAAACCTGAATCGGAGCTGACAGAGAAGTTATCCAAGGAAGAGACGGCTTTCCAGAACGCTGTAATCAAGGAGATCCTGGCTGAATTCGGTCTCGAGGGTGTCACGAAGAAGCGGCTCGGTAGGTATCATCGGGAACAACGAGAACTGGGATACGCGGATGATTGGGTACCGGCTGAAGCGGGCGCTGATTGCAGAGACGTACGCGGCGAAGCATCACTAGATATTGGAGGGGAGTGTTCTGACGGGCGGGAGATGAGGGGTCTTCTGCCTGCGGGAGGGGGGTTTTGGGTGATTTGGTTTCGAGGGGGTTTTGGGAGTTGTAAGTCTTCGAGTACCAAGATTGGGCTCGAGCAGATAGTGTTTCATCATGACTCCTGCAATAGGGCAAATGGCATGAGTAGTCACGTGATCTATTGTCCAACAGCCGACAAGCGGACAGATCCCACGAGTGGATAACGTTTATATCTGACAAAAAGATAATGATATATAAGTTGCCCTTAGATTTGAATTCATCCTTGGCAAAGGGTGGTGTGTGGTGTTACACCACGCAAATGGCATACTACGCAAAGGGGTAAACCCCTCATCACTTGCATGTTTGAAATGGCTGCGCTCATCTCAAACATTAAAGCGCCGAGCGCTTTAGTAAGGGCAACTTATATTTAATGCCATTACATAATAGATGAATGAGAATGACAAAAGACCAAATTTTGACTGAGGATCAATTTAAGGTATTTATCAGTTCTATAAAACCGCCGTTGTCAGAAGAAGAGCATGAATCGCAGTGTTCATCTTTTAAGAAATTGAAAAGAAATGAATTACCATATATATTGAATATCGAGCATCTTGCCGAGCTAACTGGGAGTTCACCCGCGCAACTGCATCTGTTCATATCGGACAAAAGAAAAGCCTATTCTTCATTCAAACTGCCTAAGAAAAGAGGCGGTTTTAGAAAAATAGATGCTCCATCTAAAAAAATGAAAACCGTACAACGATGGATTCTTGATAATATGTTGTATAAATTGGATGCTGGAAACTATGCTCATGGGTTTGTGCCCAATAGGTCAATTGCTACAAATGCTTCAGTCCATGTAGGTCAGGAGTTGGTACTTGGAATTGACATCAAAGATTTTTTTCCAAGCATAACATTAAAAAGAGTCGTGGGATTGTTTCAAAGCATCGGTTACAATGAAGAAGTCTCGCACGGTATGGGGGAACTCTGTACCTTTAATTGGAGGCTCCCACAAGGTGCGCCAACTAGCCCCATGATCTCCAATTTGATAGCTTGGCATATTGATATTAAATTATCGAAGTTTTGTAATAAAAGAAATCTCTGTTATTCAAGATATGCCGATGATATCACAATATCTGGTGGAACAGAGCTACCCCGATATAAAACATTGATATTTCGTAAGATTAAGGAAGAGGGATTTTCAATCAACGATGAAAAAACGAGAGTGCATGGAAGGGGATCTAGCCAACGGGTGACTGGATTGGTGGTGAATGATACGATAACATTGGGACGAGAAAAAAAGAAACGACTGAGGGCAATTGTGCACAATATTGCAAAAAACGGTCCTATAGCTGAGAATAGAGATAATGATCCCTTTTTCAGAGAACGGGTTTTTGGTCACATAGGATTCGCTAAAATGGTAGAACCTGATTTTGCTAAGTCTTTACAGTAGTTCCGAATACCCCTACTTCCGAATACATTTATATTCTATAAAACATAGTCCCATCACCCAACAAATGAGGTGATGGACGACTATGTTAATAAAACAATCAGATATTAGAGCCGTACTCATGAATAAGCTTTGCGGCGAAGGAGGTTTTATACGAGTACCCGAAGGCGCAGAATACAGCACAGAAGATGCGACCAATGTGCTGTTGCACGCCGCTACTTCGTCTTCAAACTCTATAGAAGCAGCAGTGCAGGATTTACAGGCAATGCATCCGATTTCAAGGATTCCGTGTGCAGATACTGTACATACCTACATAAAAGAGAACGATATCGATGAAATGATGTCATTTTACAGGAAAATGAATTCTGAGTTCATCGATATGGTAAACATCAGTGATTCTCCGCAGGATCTTGCAATAGACTTCCATAACGTCCAGTATTATGGAGATAAGAATACAAAAGGCATTGTAGGCATACAGCCAAAGAACGGAACCTCGTGGGGATATTCGTACCTCACGGCCGATCTCGTAGGGGATTGTAAACTGACGTTGGATATCGTAAATCTCACAGCACTGAATAAGAACTACGGAACACTGATAGAAGGTGTTATCAACCGGATAGATCAGCTTGGGGTGTCTATCGGGACTGTGTTGATGGATCGAGAGTTCTTTAATCTACAATCGATCATAGCACTTAGTACGGCAGACATAAATTATGTTGTGCCCGCTAAACTGAATAAGCGGATCAAAAAAATCCTTCGTGACTTCGAAATAGCGAAAGGGATAGTTCCTGGGGTCATAAAGTACAAATTCAGGGATGAGAGTAGCCCTGAGTTTTACCTTGTTCTCGTGCCCAATAAGAACTACGATCCTTTAAGAAGAGAGGGAAAGGACAACAAGAAGTTCTTTGTCTTTGCGACCAATATTAAATTCGATTCAGTAAAGGAATTTACTAAAAAGATTCCAAAAGAGTATAGAAAACGATGGAACATCGAAACCGGGTATAGAATGAAGAAAGTCTTCAAGATACGAACGTGTTCGAAGTCTTTTGTTGCGAGATCGTCGTTTTTCATACTGCAATGCATCATGCATAACTGTTTGAATGTATTGAAACAGGTCGTTTCTATAACGGCTTACATGCTAAAATCAGCTATTTGCAAAGGAATACGTGATTCTTTGTACGCAGGATCTGATTTTATTCATAATCACTCCATTTTTGAATTGTACAACCGGGTGAAGCAGTATAACAAAGATAGAGAATTAGAATTGCGGCGGTGTCTGGGTCTGGTATAGCATCTGCGGCCGGTCCGATTGACCGAACGGTTGTGTTGACCCCGCGCTCGTGGTTAGCGGGAGCTTTCTGTTGTGGGCAGGATTTTTCTGAGAAACACGATGGAATTTTGGTAGAATTTGATTATTTTGCTGACGGGTGGTGTGTCGTTGCGCTATTTGAGTGGATTCGGGATGGTTTCGGTGGATGTTCGCGAGGTGATTGTGGCTGGATGGTGGCGTGGCTGGGAATTGTGTTCGGAACTCGGTAGTTTCGGAAGTACTGCTTTATTGGAATCACTTAAAAACGTTGATTGGGAAGAATATCGCCAAATTTCAAGAGATTCAATAAATAGCGAACTCAATATGAGATCACTCAGTAGGGCGGGACCTTCGCCTCTGGTAAAATTTGATGAACTAGGATTTTTTAAAGATGTTGAAAAATTGTCCCAAAAAGATTATACGAAACTGTTAAACCAATTAGATGAGTTGCAAGAAAAATGCAAGCCACATCCAACTAAAAAGGAATGCAGGGATTGTTTACATGGTGTACCAAAAGAATCATATAAAAAGTGTATAAAATATATTCTTGGTCACTATATTGGAAACACGGGTGGAACACACCATGGACATGAATTGTATGATGTTGGTGGTGAAACCGATCTGCTTGGGATGATTGTGTTTGTTGGTTTTCTGGCTAAATCAGCAGAAATTAAGGGAGCATCGGGCGACAGTTTATTGCGCCAATTTATAGACTGTACGGAATTGGATGGACTCGATATTATTTCTGTCGTAACTCCAGGAGATTTAGACCACAAGTTAGAACATAGATTGAGGCGGGTAATGAGAAAAATGGGTGAAGGTAAGCAATGTTGCATGATTTTAAGGACCGAGATGATCCGGATACTATACTCCTTCCAACGTAAACAATCCTCCAATACGTCTGAATAATATGATTTAGATTGATACCATCGAAAGTCCAGCGATATTCAAACTTTTCACTGCGCCCGCAGCCCCCACCACCCCGTGATTGCGGCGCCAGCCTCGCAAGAATCGTTTTAGCGCCATCACCCCACCCCAATCATTCCCCTCCGCAATCCAACCAGCACACCGCCAGACCCCCGCCCGCCGCGCCCTGCAACCCATCCCCCGCCGCCGCATCCGAACCCACGAATCGTCCCGCGATGCCAGAGTCACACAAGCACCCGCAGCAGCGATCAATCACGAACAGATCAGGGCAGCAGTATCCGGGCGAGATTGCGGCTGGCGGACCTGCAACGCCTGAAGGACTGCCCGGCGCAAAGACTCGGACGCGTGGGGCAGGGTGCTTAACAGAAGCGCGTGAGAAGGTACAGGCAGCATTCGGTCAATCCGGTAATGCTCATTCTCGTTTTGGATCGGAAAGTTGGTTCATGAGAACCTTTTTAGATACCGAAACTCACAATATCTGCTGAGAGTTGATCTGAAAATGAAATTTAATGTTGTGATCTGAATGGGAAGACAGGCGGTATGTCCTCGAACGTCCTTCCCGGCCAGGCTGCATCTCACAGGGAGAAAACCGTGGCAGAAGCCTTGGAAAATATAAAAGAGGCTATTCGATGATCTTGAACCGGAAGATAGTACAGAGAAGGTAATACTTTGCTGCTAAAAGAAATAATCTGGATTGATAAATTTGCTTTGAAGATACAAAGGAAACACCACGTCACAGTTGTGGAAGTTGAGGAATCTTTGCTTTCCAGAGCTATCTTCCGCCGTTCACGCCGGGGAATTGTTGAGGGCGAGGATGTTTATGTGGCTTATGGTAAAACCGTGGCAGGGCGATATCTATTTACAGTCTTCATCTACAAAAGACAGAATACGGGACTTGTCCTATCGGCAAGAGATATGACCCTTAAAGAAAGGAGGTACTACAATGCCAAGAAGAAAAGTTGAAGAGATGCCCGAAGAATTCGAAACTTATGAAGATGCTGCTGAGTTTTGGGATACTCATGATAGCACAGAGTACGATGATGTGCTCGAAGAGGTGGCAATTGAAGTCGACATTCAAAAAAGGCACTATTTGATCGAGATGGACGCGGATAGTTCAAAGGTGCTTCACGAAAATGCTCGGAAGCAGGGAATCCCTGATAATGTGTTTGCCAGTGAACTTCTTCAGAAGCAGCTTGTGGCGATGGGGACGTTATAATCATCGGGCTTATAACAACAGGGGCATATATGCTGCGGGCGCGTGTTAGCTCCCTTCAGAACGTTACTTCAGCCACAACTTCCAAATGCTGAAAATGGTAACCAAATCTGCACCACCTATGCGCTTGCCCGCCCCATCCCGCCCGCCACCCCTTCGTAAACCATCACCTGCCGCCGCATCCGAACCCACAGGAATCGCCGCACGAAGTTAGAGTCACACAAACACCAGCAGGAGCGATCGGTCACGGACAGATCAGGGCAGCAGTATCCGGGCGAGATTGCGGCTGGCGGACCTGCAACGCCCGGGGGAACTGCCCGGCGCAAAGACTCGGGCGCGTGGGGCAGGACGCTTAACAGAAAGCCACACGCGAAAACCTGAATCGGAGTTGGAAGAGACGTTATCATAAGTGGAGAAGGCGTTTCAGAACGCTCTAATCAAGGAGATCATGGCTGATTTCAGTCTCGGGGGTGTCACGAAGAAGCGGCTCAGCAGGTATCATCGGGAACAACGAGAACTGGGATACGCGGATGACCCTGGTACCGGCTCAAGCGGGCGCTGATTGCAGAGACATACGCGGCGAAGCATCTGAAGGGCAAGGGGCGATTCTGGCGGGCGGGAGACGAGGGGTCTTCTGCCTGCCGGAGGGGGTTTTTGTTTTGTGATTACCAAAACCAATAATAGCCTCCAGACTAATAATTCTGAAAATCGCAACTAATGTGGAGTGTGAAGAACAATGGGAATAATATTAGATGAAGTGAAGGAAAATTACTACTACTCAGAAGACATCGAGAGGCTACTAAAGCCTTTATTGCATTCATTCGATGTAACCTATATGAGTAAATACGAAAAAGGTAAATCAAAATGGTATTATTTCTTTTTAAAGCCCGAAAGACATATGACAGACAGTTTTGGATTTGATAGAGAACTCCTTTGTGTATATTTTAGTTATCCAGAATTGCATTCTAGAAATTTTGAACAGATAAATGAGATCTTGCTGAAATACCGAATTCGATTAGATCAGATGGTATGTCTCTTCATTTCAAAAGTTTATAATGCAGAGGAAAAAGTAAAGGAGTTTTCACTACAGACCCAGAAAGAATATGTTTCATCCCATTTTCTGAAAATTTTTTAACTGATGGAAAACCCAATTTGGTTGCATTAAGGAGTCATTTTCAAGAATATCTTTTTAAAAAAGATCTATTCGCGATCGAATCGCCAATTCGAACAGATCGGTATTTTTTTGGAAGAGAAGATTTAGTTATACAATTCATTGATAGAATTAAGAGCGGACAAAACACAGGCATCTTTGGTCTACGAAAAATAGGTAAAACGTCACTCATTTATGCCATCAAAAGAAATATAAGTTCAAAAGAGTTGGGAAGTTTTGTTTATTACGATTGCTCAAATCCTGGTTTCTACAAATCTTCTTGGGAAGAATGTTTAAAAATGCTTTTAATTGAAATATTAAATCATACTAATCTACTTGGTAAAATAGATGTGAATCTCGAGAATTTCTCTCATGAGAATGCACCACAATTTTTTTCCGAGGGGATAATGAAAATTTTAAAAGAAATACCAGAGAACAGATTAGCAATTGGTCTTGATGAGATTGAATGGATTTCATTTAAAACTAGTCCTGAAGAACACTGGAATAAAGAATTCTTGCCATTTTGGCAAACAATGAGGGCGATTCACCAAACAAGCGATGGAAGATTTACCTTTATCATCTCTGGTGTCAATCCCAAATGTGTTGAAGACGAATCAATAGGTGGATACGACAATCCCCTATTTGCACTAATCAAGCCCTATTTTTTAAAACCATTCGATGAAAAATCGGTTCGAACAATGTTGAAAATGTTAGGGCGATATATGGGAATTAAATTTGAAATTGATTTTTATTCCATACTTATAAAAAGCTATGGTGGTCATCCTTTTTTGGTAAGGCATGCTTGTAGCAAGCTCTGTGAACTCATTAAAGAAAGACCGATCACATTTACCAAAGAACATTTTGATACACACAACAAACAAATCAATCTATCGTTACAAAAGAATGTGAAACAGATATTGAATGTCCTATCAGTCTGGTATCCAAATGAATATGAAATGGTTGTTTACCTTTCAAAAGGGGAGTTCGAAACTGTCGAAGGTTACCTGAAAGAACACCCCGAATTTTTAGAACATTTAGTCGGGTACGGCTTAGTGAATTTGATAGATAATAAACCAGAATTATCTTTATTAATTTTGTCATCACATTTAAAAGAAGAGAAACAGAAAAATGACATTGAAATTCCCCAAAAAGGAGATACTGATACAATCGAAGAAATCAGAGCAGAAATATCAAGAAAAAGGAATCGGATTGAAATATGGATTAGGGAGCTACTTCGTGCTGGTTTACGATTCAAGCATGGTAAAAAATGCATGTCTGCTTTGTTATCGGGTCTTCCTGCTGATAGGGGGAAGATATTATGTCGATTTGGCTACGAACCAGTTTTTAATGAATTATATTTCAATGAATTGACTACAATATTAGTAAAGAATTGGGATTTTTTTCAAAATTGGCTTAATCGAGATCTTGATGATGTTAAGATATGGTTAAATACGATTAATGAATTTCGAATAGACGCACATGCAAAAGATATTGATGAAGAGGAACTTGCATTTCTAAGAATCTGCTTTAAAAAGCTTGAAAAATCATTATCCGGTTCAGGAGAACTTAATCCAAATTAACAAAGATATGACAATTTCCTATCATCCATGCCGATGCCTCAGACAGAGCGAAGTGGTGTCCGGGGTCGTGACTTGTACCTCTCCGCCCGCCCCCTCTGTGATTGTGGCGCCAGCCCCACAAGAATCGTTTTAGCACCATCAGCCCACCCCACCAGCCCCTGCCACGATTCATCAGCACACCACCAGACCCCGCCGCCGCGCCCTGCAAACCATCCCCCGCCGCCGCATCCGAACCCACGAATCGCCCCGCGATGCCAGAGTCACACAAGCACCTACATGAGCGACCAATCACGAACAGACCAGGGCGGCAGTGTCCGGGCGAGATTGCGGCTGGCGGACATGCGACGTCCGTGACCAAATCGTCGTGGATTGTGGTGTTGATGAAGTGTCCGTGTGAGTGCGTCAAACTGAAAAGATATGAGAAAGAAGAGTCGTCTCATAATAAGTCATATAAAGAAGTCTATCACAATTGATTGTAAGGTGATGTTTACATGGAAGGAAAAACAGTAATAATAAGCTTAAATGGGGAGCAAGCAGAGTTATTAAAATCACTCAAAGGCAAAGGTTTTGGAACGAAGGATGCGGAGATCATAAAGAACATCTTTATCACTTATATCAGTGAAAAATCGCCTTTGAAGAACTATTTTGGAGCGCAAGAAGAGGTTGGGGAAATGTATGATGAAACTTTTTGGGCTCGTCAGCGCGAACTGCTGAAAGAGAAAGATAAGTTTGTGAGCATCGATGAGATATGAAATACGTCTCCATCCAAACGCTGTAAGTTCTCTCGATAAGCTCAATCAGAGTACCAAAGAACGATTAATATCCAAAATAAGAGTATTGAGAGATCATCCTAAACTAAAACGAGCTGGCGCCGATATAAAGAAGATTAAAGATGCGAATCCAGAGGCATATAGGTTGAGGATAGGTGATTATAGGGTAATTTATGCTGTTGAGGGAGATGTCGTGTGGATTACAGAGATTATGTCCCGCAGCAGAGGCTATCGAAAGCGTTAGTTTTTCCGACGGATGCCCCCGAATTCATTGCGGGGTGGAACGGCTGAGACATAGCCCCTCTGCTTGCCACACCTCGTGATCCCCTCCATCCCCCTGATTGCGGCGCCAGTCTTGCAAGAATCAGTTGCGCCATCAGCCCACCCCCTGCCGCAATCCAACCAGCACACCACCAGACCCCCGCCCGCAATCAGCAGCGATAGACCGTTGCCCGCCGCCACATCCGAACCCACGAATCGCCACGTGATGCCAGAGTCACACAAGCACCGGCAGGAGTGATCAATCACGAACAGATCAGGGCAGCAGTATCCGGGCGAGATTGCGGCTGGCAGGCAGGCAACGCCGGGGGGACTGCCCGGCGCAAAGACCCGACGCGTGGGGCAGGACGCTTAACAGAAAACCACACGCGAAAACTAGGGTGATGAAAAGATGTGCATACCCCACACTGAATCGGTCCCATTTTTGTTTCATTTTAGTACTGGAGCGAAAGCATCTTTTCAATTAGATTGAACCGATTGCTACTGGTTTTTTCTTACACCGTGAAAGAATTGGACTGATAGATGGGGTTCATAATCGGAATGATGAAACCACTACACTGAACTGATCCCGTTTTTGTTTCGTTCAATATTGGATGCAAATATCTTACAAAAGGTGATCAACTATCGATATTTGCGAAACACGCCGTATTCAGCACGCCACTTACCGATTGTCTATTGCGGACGTGGTGACAAAAAGGAACAAAAATGACAAGGTTATGGGATGTGGAACTCACCCGAATATGAGAGTTTTCATCAGCCCACGCGAAAACCTGAATCGGAGCTGGCAAAGAAGTTATCAAAAGTCAGCAATTCCCGCTCTCTTTTAGCACCCTCATCCGAAATGCCGTATGACTACACTGCCTCTCGATATCGGTTTGTCGTGTAATGTGATGAAGTAGAAGTGCCCCATAACCTAAAATGTTCGCGAAAACACAAAGGAACAGTCTCAACGTTAGTGATTTTCGTTATGACTGTAAACGCATGCAAGAGAGAGGGGTCTTTCATCATTTTGCAGATATTTCGTAAACATTTCGTAACACACTTTGTCCCACCACAAAACAAATCAACAGCAGGCGGGGATATAGCTACAAACAGTTGGGGGTCGAAAGTGTAGATGGAACGGGAATTACTAATCAAAAGTTGAGAATGCTGTGCAGAACGCTGTAATCAAGGAGATCATGGCTGAATTCGGTCTCGAGGGTGTCACGAAGAAGCGGCTCAGCAGGTATCATCGGGAACAAAGAGAACTGGGATCGGCGGATGATCGGGTACCGGCTGAAGCGGGCGCTGATTGCAGAGACGTACGCGGCGAAGGGGCACTGAAGGGCAGAGGTGTTCTGGCGGGCGGGAGACGAGGGGTCTTCTGCCTGCCGGAGGGGGTTTTTGGGGCGGTTCACTTTCACATCGCTCTTTGGGAGGTCTTATATAGAATGAGTTCTGATGTACGCCGCATGGAGCAGAGAGAACTCCGCCATGATCGACATACGTTTTCACTTCTGACTGACCATATGGTCTTCTCGCCAAAGCAACGTGGGATCCTCTAGAGTCG
>JGI12150J12686_103196_pt1 | contig 10574 bp, 8 predicted proteins | sample ANMFosRound1_FD_12686 | JGI IMG/M metagenome (IMG submission 12686)
CACCGCCCGCCACATGGTGTGTGCCGTTCTGCCTACCAGTGCCCGCCATACCACTTGGCCCCACTTAGGCTTGCGGTAGGCAGGCATCTCCAGCACGAAGCTCCCTGGTTCGCCGCGAAACAGGGTCTTGTTCAGGGTCAGGGTGGCCAGGGAAGCTGCCGCCAGACTGAGCAGCATGAGAGAGAGCATCACGGGGAGCGCCCGGTCGCCGAATAGCGTGATAACCAACGCTATGCCCGCGCCGTAGCCTCCGCTGCAGATGATCAGCGGGCTGGTTAGGATAGCCACCAATCGGACCTTCCTGTTTTCGATGATCCGCGAGGCCATCACCCCGGTGACGTTGCAGCCAAATGACATGCCCCAGGTCAGGGTTTGCTTGCCCTGGGATCCCAGCAGCTGCATGGGTCGGTCCAGATTGAAGGCTACTCGGGGCAAAAGACCCAGGTCCTCCAGCAGGGCGAAGCCCGTGAAAAGAATGACCATGGGGGGTAGCATGACGGTAACCACGGTCCCAACTCCTACGGCGAAACCATCCGCCAGGGCACCGGTCACCCACCAGGGAGCCCCGACACCCACCAACCACGACCGTGCGGCCCCGATCACCCAGGAGGAGACGGCCCCCAACCACCCTCCCACGATCTCAGCCCCGGTGATGGTGATCCAGAGGATGCCGACGAAGAGCACGAGCATGATGGGCCATGACCACAGCTTGTGGGTGACTATCCGGTCGATCCGCTCGGTCAAGCTCTCTTCGACCGGCCGCAGGCGGCTGGTGACCCGGTGCGCCAGGTCGTGCGCGAATTCGTAGCGGCGCCGGACGATTTCCACTTTAATGTCTGGTCGGGTCCCCTCGCGCAGGCGCACCGCCCGCTCCAGGAGGGCCTGCGACGCCCTCGACGAGCCGGACGGAGCACCGCTCTCCCGGATCACGCGCAAGGTCGCCAGGTCCCCCCGTTCAAATGCCTGGACGATCTCCGGATCATCCTCGAGGAGCTTCAGAGCTATCCAGCGCGCGCGGTCCTCGATACCCAGCCGACTCAGATCGTCCTGCAAGATCTGGACGTAGCCCTCGACGGTCAGACCATAGTCCACCGACGCCGGATGGGTCTGGCGGGCTCCCCCAGCAACGTCCACCGATGTCGCCACCAGCTGCGGCAGGCCCTCCCCTTCGGTGGCCACAGTCGAGATCACCGGCACCCCCAGGGCTGTTTCCAAAGCCTCAACATCTATTCTCCGTCCTTGGCTTTGGAGCTCGTCCATCAGGTTAAGGGCGACCACTACGCTGTTGGTCAACTCCAGGATCTGCAGGGTCAAGCTCAAGTTGCGTTCCAGGCTGGTCGCATCGACCACATTGACCACGACGTCCGGCTCACCGGAGAGGATGTAGTCTCGGGCGATAATCTCTTCCGGCGATTGGGCGGCGAGGCTGTAGGTGCCGGGCAGATCCACGATGTGGATTCGCCGACCCCCCTGACGAACGACCCCTTCAGCCCGCTCGACGGTTTTGCCCGGCCAGTTCCCGACGTGCTGCCGGCTCCCCGTCAGGGCATTGAAGACGACGCTCTTACCCACATTCGGATTGCCGGCCAAAGCTGCAGTGATCGTCCGTTTAGTCACTTCTGAGTTCTTCCACCATGACACTGTTGGCATCCGTCCGGCGCAGGGCGACGGTCGTGCCTTTGACGCGGTATTCGACAGGATCGCCCAGAGGTGCTTCCTTGATCACGGCCACGTCAGCGCCGGGGACAAACCCCATGTCCAGCATGCGCCGCTGGTGCCTCCCACCCCCCAGCACTTCGACCACCAGCGCTCGAGCACCAGCGGGCAGTTCCCCCAAGGGCACAGCTAGGGCGGGCACCGGCAGTACGAAGACGCACCGGGCGGCGGCAGCGGCCACCGGGACGATGTCCCCGTCCAGCCGCAGCCGCAGGAGACCGGGCTCCCGCTCCAGAACCTCCACGTCCGCGCCGGGCTTGAGCCCCAATGCCACCAGTTGGGCCAGCAGCGGTGCCGACTTGTCATCCAGGGAGGCGATGCGCAGCCGCCTTCCCGGAGTCCCCTGCTCCAGCAGGGGCCGTCCCGGTGGGGAGGGCACGCGCCGCCCGGGCGCTGGTATAGCGTGCCCGTGGGGATCCCACGCGGGGTATCCCAATTCGGCATCCAGTCTCTCCAATTCCTCCGCACCCGTCTCGTGCTCCCGGCGGTCGGCCTCAGCGTCAACCTCATCCAGAGCCAGTCCCTCGCGGTCCGCGAGGTAGCGCTCCCAGAGGCGGTGTGCCCGGATCAGTTCCTGGGCTCGTGCCGCACCGGCCTCCGTGAGACGTAACCCGCCGCGGGTATCCTCTTCGGCCCAGCCAGACGCAACAAGGATTGCCGCGACGTCTCCGGCCAGCGCACCGGGAAGCCCCACCGAGCGGACGAGTTCCCTTCCCCCCCATGCACGCCCCGTCTGCCAGAAGACATAGGCTGTCTTCAGCAGGTCCTCCGCTTCCACGCGTGGGTACGTCAGTGCGCGCACAGATGTTCGGCCCGCAGGGGTCGCCCGGCGCCGCCGCAGGGTCCACAGCCAGAGAGCAGCCAGCAGAACCGACAGTGCAGGCCAGAACCACCCGGAAGGGCTTAGCATCTTGGTGCTTCCTTGGTCAAATCCCTCTTGCCATGGCGCCGCCTGTCCTGCTCGGTGAGTGACCCACACGCGGCATAGTTGGTTCTGTCCGCTGCCGGCCCCCTTGGCGTGCTACTTCTCCAGTTCTGCGACGGGAGCCTGCGCAATTCCGCCACCGGCGGCACCATCCGGAAAACGGGATGTCCACCCCACCCACAACCGTCCCGCGCCCTCTCCGAAAACAGCAACCAGGATCACGTCGAGGACGCTGTCTTCCACCCGCGTCAGACTTTCCTCCCACGGAGCTTCCTCACATAGAACCTCCGTCCTTCGTAGTCTACTTCAGCGAGCTGATCTCGCTCGATTAGTCCGTGGACGACAACCCAATCAGCCTTTGCCCGGGCCAGAAACTCCCTTACAGCCTCCTCCCGCATGGGATGCACCGCGGTGATGCTGAGTAGGTCTTCCTCGACGTTGCCCGTGAAAGCAAAAGCGTTGCCCTCATAACCGATGAGGTACTCCACCTGATCCACCCTCTCACTGAGGATCTGGTAGGCCCGATTGATCACGTCCTCGCTGGGAGGTCGCACGCGCTCCTCCGCAGGCGGCCTTGTGGGGATCGCCAAATAGGCCTTGGCAGGCCTCAGACGGGCTAGAAAACCCGCAACCTCCCCGATACAATCGTCGCCGTCATTGGCACCTTCAACAAGCATCGTCTCGGTTACCAGTTCTCCCCCAAAAGTCTCTGCAAACTCAAGCATTCCGTCTAGGATCGAGGCCAGTTGCAGAGACCGATGCCCCCGGTTGACCCTGCGCCAGACCGCCTCCGTAGTCGAATCCACTTTCGCAGAGACCCAATCTGCTTTCATCAGGTCCTCTCTCACATCGCCGCGTGAGATGAGAGAGCCGTTGGTAATGACGGCGATCTTGATCCCCAAGGACCTCAACACCTCGATCTCACGGCCGAGATGCACATCCAGGGTCGGCTCCCCATCAGGCACGAAGGTGAGGTAGTCAACGGATTCCCCGGCCTCTCGTGCCTGTCGGACCTTATCCTGTACATCCCCCAGGATCTGCTGCGGGTCATAGAACCCACGGCGCTCGACCTCTATCTCCAGAGTACGTCCCACCTGGCAATACACACAGGAATAGGTGCAAACCTTGGGCGGGATATTGTTGATGCCCAGGCTCCGCCCCAGACGCCTAGATGGAACGGGTCCGAAAGCGATCATGATCAACCTCCAGTACGCTGCTGGCAGGTGGTAGTACCGCAGCACCCACGCGGCTCTGTGTCACCAGTTGCACCCACCGGCGTGCTCATCCCGAGGGAGCTTCAGCAAAGGCACGCCGCAGACTTGCCCAAACACTAGCTCGCATTCCGCTCCTTGACCGCCCTTACGGCAACGAAGCTTCCCTTGCCGTAGCCCTTCTGTACCGGCTGGATCGTGTCGCAGTCGCCGACAAAGATAGTCTGCCTCACGTCGAGCCCGACGAATCCGGCGTCCTTCAGACAGCGGAGAACTTCGTCCGCGGTGAAGAAGGTCGCCTCCTTGTAGAACCTGCTGGTCTCCCTCATTGACCGGTAGCGCCGGCCGAGCTCGCTGTCCCTCTCGACGAAGCCAGCCACCACAAGGCCCCCCGGCCTAAGGACCCTGTGGATCTCTCTCAGCGACTCGTCCGGCACGTCGACGAAGCAGATGGTGGTGACCATCAATGCGAAGTCGAACGTCTCGGAGCCGAAAGGCAGGCTCTCTGCCACTGCCCGGCACACCCTTATGTCAAGCCTTGTGGCCATCCGGGCCATCTTACCGGATGGCTCAACTCCGACACTAATGCCAAGAGGCCACGCGAACCTGCCGGAACCGACGCCGACCTCCAGGCCGAGTCCGACCGGCGGAACGAGGCTTCCTATCGCGAGAAGCTCTGAGAGGTACATCCCGCGATTCCTCAAGAACCATTGATCGTATTCGTGCGGGTGACTCTCGAAAGGAGCTATGCGAGCGATCCCGACTACCTCCACTCAGTGGGCAGTTCGATCCGCGCTCCGGGCTTCTCGGGCGACGACATCTACCTGAGTAGTCCCGGGGATCGACAACATATCGTCTTCGGAGAACTCCTCCGAGAAGACACCGGGGTGCAGAGTGACAACCTCCAGCCAGGACCTGATGTTGCCGTCTCCCATTTCGTTCGGCCCTCGCCGGTATCCGGTGCGTTTCCGCGCTCCTTGCAGGTGCTGGTCGCCTCCCGCACTGCCGCGGGCCTCAGTTGGTCAGGGGTGAAAACGTGAGTGCAAACCGGCCCGAGAATCGCCAAGGCTTTCAGCCTTCGTGGCCGTAGCTGCTATGGCGAAGTAAGCACGCAGGACAAGCGCCGCGCCAGTCTCCGCTTCTCGCCTCACTCCAAGCGGAGACTGGCGGAGGGGGTGGGATTCGAACCCACGGACCCCAAGGGATCAACGGTTTTCGAGACCGCCCCGTTCAACCGCTCCGGCACCCCTCCACCTTCGCCGAACCTGCCGAACCGTGGTAACCCGCCAGCTGGCGGGCTGAAAGCTACGGCGGACTTGTCCGCAGTTGTCGGAAGAACCTCTCCATCAGCGCGGCGCACTCAGGCGCCCGGACCGAGGAGCTCACTTGGATTCTCCCGGCAAGCCTGGCCGCATCGAGCACATCCCGTACCGACCCGCAGGCGCCCATGGTGGGGTCGTGGGCACCGAAAACGAGCCGGGACACCCGGGCGAGAAGAACTGCCCCCGCGCACATGACACATGGTTCCAGCGTAACATACAGTATCGCTCCCTCGAGCCTCCAACTACCAACGGTGCTCGATGCGGCCCCGAGCGCAAGGATCTCTGCGTGCGCCGTCGCGTCCTGCAGAGCCTCCACCCGGTTGTGCCCCCTCCCCAGAAGCCGCCCTCCCCGCACGACGACGGCCCCGACGGGCACCTCCCCCTCCTCGAGCGCCTGCTCCGCCTCGCGCAGCGCGAGCCCCATCCATTCCTCGTCTTCAGCCCGCATCACTCGCAATCACGGGCCGAGGAATCTGAGGGTCAATGAAATCTCAGGTTTTCGATTTGCGCGGCCGTCACGATCCACGAGTCACCTGTCAGACCTGACGCCGCTCAGTAATCTACCAATCCCTGTGCCATGAGACCAACCATAGCCACCTGCGCGGCAACGGCCCACCGACTGTGCGCCTCGTCGGTGTGCCAGAGGAGGTAACGCCATACCGTGCTGAACAGACCCATGCACAAGCACAGACCCACCAGTCCCATCTCCGCCGCGATGTCCAGAAACAGGTTGTGCGGCAGGAGAGCTCCCGTGCCTGCCGCCCGCGCGTAGTTGCCCACACCGACACCCCAGACCGGCTCCTCCCCCACCAGCCGTAGGGCCTCAGCCCACTCCGTGAGCCTTGAGACGTTGGTCGCGTAGCCCGGGGCGAGCGTTCTCACAAGGCCGGTCGTTTCCCACGGCAGGGCGACCCACACCACCACGAGGAGGAGTGCTGCCACCGCCAGGAAGCGACCGCGGTGACGTGGGCACACGTACAGGCCCTGGGCAACGACGCCCAGCCATCCCCCACGCGAGAACGTCACCGCCATCCCGGCAAGCATGGCGAGACCGGCCACCATGGCCCCCACCCGTCTGGCGCCCCACGGGCGGGCGCGCCCCCACGCAAACGCCACCGGCCACGTCATTAAGAGGAAAGCCGCCAGCCTGTTGGGGTGCGCCATTCGCACCGAGGCCTCCGCACCCTCCAACGCAAACTCCACGACGGCAGCCACCCCCACCACTCCACCGGCGAGGGCCACTACACCCGCAAGTACTCCGCTCCCGCCACGGCTCCACGGGAACGTCGCCGCCTGCCACGCGACCAGGCAGACGATCAACCCTGTCGCCCACCACGCGACGGAGTGGAGCGGCCAGCGCGAAAAAAGGGATCCGGCGACACACCAACCTGCAAGGCAGAGAAAGGTCCAGTGAGGCGGCCGCAGTCGGTCTCGGGCCACAGTGAGTCGGACAGCAACGGAGAGGCCCAGAAAACCTGCGGACAGAACGGCCAGAGGCCGCACGAGGCCGAGACAGAGCAAGACGAAGCCGGCCGAGCACATCACGACGGCTGTCGCTTCCAATGCGCGGCCGGAGCGCCCCGGAAGCGCGTGCACAGACGATGGGGTGCGCATGTTTAAAGAACCTGGTACTCCAGACGCCGGTGACATCGTCCCCCCGGGCTGCGTCCCGCCGCTTGCCAGCCGTGCACCAGCCGCGGAAAACCCAGGGCTTGTGGTGGGCCGCCTACGGAGACGCCCGCTGAGATTCACGTGCGAGGAAGAACCCGATGGCGCTCGCCACAGCTTTGCCGGCGTTGGGCCGGGCCAGGCTGCGTACGTTTCGCTGCAGCGTGGCGAACCGACCGGGCGACGAAATGAGGTCTCTCACGGTGGCCAGAACCTCTTCGCTTCCGGAAACCCTCACCCCAGCCCCCTCGCTTTCGAGGAACCTTGTGTTGTCCTCCTCCTGGCCCGGCAGTGGGGCAGCTATGATGGACGGGAGCCCCCGCGCTGTGCTCTCGGCAACAGTCAGTCCTCCGGGCTTCGTGACGGTCACGTCACTCACCGCCATGAGCTCCGCGATGTTGCTGACGAAGGGATAGGTGCGCACCGGTGCCGAGAACCCGTTCACCTTCGCCCTGAGGCGGTGATAGAGAGCTTCGTTCGTGCCGGCCACTGCCAGAACCTCGATTGGGAGATCCGACCGGCCGAGCAACTCCACTATTCTCTCCACCCGTCCAACTCCGTGCCCACCGCCCATCACGAGGACCCGAAACCGGTCACTCCTCAACCCGAGCCGCCGCTCGAGCGTCTTCCGATCGCAAGACTTCGCAAAAGAAGGATCCACAGGCACACCGGTCACCCTGATCTTGTCCGGAGGCACGTTCCTGGCGATCATCGCTTCAGCGATCTTTTCGCGGCCCACGAAGAACAGGTCCACGTCTCTGTTGAGCCAGAAACAGTGGAAATCGTAATCCGTGACCACAACAGCGAGCGGCCGCCTGAACCGGTAAGCTCGGAACGCCCCCGAAACGATCTCGGTAGTGGTGGGGTGCGTAGAGAGGATAAGACTGGGCCTGTCCCGGGCAACGATTCGGGCGAGGCGGTCGCGAGGGCCGGTGTAGAAGCATTGCAGGAGTCCCACGATCCTCTGGCTCGTTTCCCTGCGCTTGCCGAGCCGGTAGAGCAATCGGAAGAGCGTGGGGACGTGCTCCACCGTCGCCATGTATCCATCGTTAACGAGGCGAACATAGAGTGGGTCCATGTACCCGTGCAGGGGGAGGATGTCGAGGCTCACGGGAGGGTCCAGATCCCTCAGCGCCTGGCCTATGGCGTCCGCCACTTTGCGGTGAGCCATACCGAAAGGCACGGTCAGAGCAAGTACCCTGTAGCCGCCTCTGTCAGCCGCCACGCTTTCCCTCCCCGACGGGCCCGGCAAGCGGTTCTCTGGAGCTCGGCGATGACTCCCACGTGGTCTCCACACGTCCTAGAAGGAACTTCACCAAGCCCGCGATCGCCGCAGCATTGACCATGCAGAAGTAGTACGGAATCGATACGAGCTTTCCGGCCCGGCCGGCCGCCGGTCCCACCAGCGCCCCGACCACGGCAGCCCCGTAGAACAGAACCTGGGCAGCGAACGCCACCGCGTAGGGCCATCGGTCGAGCAACACCAGGTTCGCCCCGAGCATCGTGATGAGCAGCACCGGGACCAGCCACCGGAGCACCTTGTGCAGTAAGAACTGAACGGAGAACAGCGGGTGCCGGAACGGATTCAGCAACTGACGCATGTGCGCGAGGCCCTTCATGGCCCTCGCGACGATCCGCCTCTTCCGGCCGAACTCCTCTGAGCCGCTGGACGCCGCTCTCTCGTGGACGTATGCGTCAGGCTCGCTCACTACGCGGTGACCATCGGCCAGAATCCTCAGACTCGTGACGAGATCATCGATGAGCATGGGATCCAGTGGTCTGTAAAGATCCCTCCGTATGGCGAAGATGGCGCCGTCGGCTCCCATCACCGAGTGCAGATGACTCTCGCACTCCTTCACGAACCGCTCGTACCTCCAGTACAAACCCTCCCCCTCCTCGACCCTGTTGCCTCTGTGATCAACGTACAGTCGCTGGCCGCAGACACACCCCACCTCGGGGTCCGCGAAGTTCCTGACGAGGGTGCGGACCGCCTGTGGGTGGAGGAACGCGTTGGCGTCGGTGAAGATCACCACCTCTCCCTTCGCCGTTTCCATGGATCGGTTGATGGCCCGTGTCTTCCCTCCCCGCCTGTGAAGCTCGACCAGCTCGACCCCCCGCGCAGCGAATGATCGGACAAGCACGTTGGTATCATCGGTCGAGCCGTCCGATGCTACCACGATCTGAAGCTTCTCGCGGGGATAGTCCACGTTGGTGCAGTTGCGCAGCTTCTCCCCGATGATGCCTTCTTCGTTGTGAACCGGGATGATGACCGTCACCGTCGGCTCCACGTCGGCTCTCCTGGGCGCGCCCTTGCCTACCAAGCGCCCCAGGAGCCAGATGACGATCGGGTACCCACCGTACACGAGCGCCACCAGAAAACCACTGACCCAGAAAACCGCTTCAGAGAATGACATCTTCGATTGCTGCCACTACTCGGGTGTGAGACACTCCCTGCATGCATCGGGGATTACCGCACCCACGGCGAAGCCGGGGATAGCAGGGACTGCACGAGAGCCCGGCGGTGATCACCACGTGGCCGTCGCCCCACGGCCTGTTCCTGCGCGGGTCGCTCGGACCGAACACGGCAACCGTCGGAATCCCCAAGGCGGCGGCGACATGCAACAGGCCACCGTCTCCGCCCACAGCCACCGAAGACTGCTCGATAAGAGCGGCAGCCTGCCCCAGCGTAGTGATCCCCACGGCTGTGGCGACGCGGACGTGGGCACGTGACTGTACTTCCGTCGCGAGCTTGCTCTCGCCCGGCGAGCCGAGCAAGAGAGGTGCGCCGACCCCTCGATGCCGCAACAGGTCACACAGGAGCGCCATGTGAGCCACCGGCCACCTCTTGTGGGAGAATGCGGGGTTGCATCCTACTTGGATCGCCACCGGGCGATCCGTGCCGGCCATCCCCTGATCCGTCAGGAACCGGATCGCGAAGGCGCGGTCGGCATCCGTCACCGCAAAAAACAACCTGTCCCCCACGGTTTCAAGCCCCAGCGCCACCGCGAGCCGAAGGTTGGCCGACACCGTGTGCAGCCGTGGCGCAAACGGCACGCGATGCGTATAGAAGATGCCCCTACCTCCGACGTTCTCCCCCACCTTCCACGTGGCCCGAGCCGCCACAGAAGCGATCCCCGCCAGCAACGGATTCTTGCCTGAGGACACGACGCACACGTCGTAGGGAGGGGAACTCAGGAGAGCGCGGAACAGCCGCACGCCCTCCCTCACCGATCGCCGGTCTCTCGCCCGATAGACCACCACCCTGTCGACGAACGAGCCGCCTTCGACAACCCGTTCGGCACCGAAGGCCTTGACCAGGAGCGTCACCTCGGCCTTAGGCCACGCCCGCCGAAGAGTCCGCAACAGCGGTGTCGTCATCACCATGTCGCCTATACCGAACGTGTTTATCACCAGCACGCGCTTTGGGTCAGCCACCATCACTCACCGCAGAAACACAGCCTCCGGCCCGGTGGGCCTCAAGGCCCGGAGGGAGGACGCTGAGAAAGGCCTTTTCCTGTTTTCCCACCAGTCGCCCGTGACACGCCAAATGGCACCATTGAGTTGTTGAATCACTGCGGTTCGCCGTCGCACTATTCGGGGTTGTCCCGAAGTGAGGTGATGTCGGGCACCACTGGAATCCCAAGCTCCAAGCACCAACTATCAAATAAGCTCCAAATGCCAATGACCAATCGACCACCATTCATCTGGGATTTGTGGGATCCTCTAGAGTCG
>JGI12150J12686_100376_pt1 | contig 10396 bp, 13 predicted proteins | sample ANMFosRound1_FD_12686 | JGI IMG/M metagenome (IMG submission 12686)
TTCGAGCTCGGTACCCGGGGATCCCACGAATTCGTTTTCCAAGGAGACTGTGCGGTACCGGTTCTTCGGACCGCAGTCCTTCGACCACAGCATGGCTGTGCGGTTCTGCAACATCGACTACGACCGTGAGATTGCGATTGCGGCGTTTGTGAAAGAGGATGGAGAGGCGCGGATGGTCGGCGTTGGAAGACTGATCACCGAGCCGGCTGAAGAGACCGCGGAGTTTGGGGAGGCGGTCACGGACCTGTGGCAGGGGCGCGGGGTCGGCGGGAAACTGCTGGATATGGTGATCGATGTCGCAAGAGACTTCAGGCTACGGCGGATATGGGGCGAGGTACTCTCGGATAACCAGAACATGCTCGGGTTATGTGAAAGCCGCGGTTTTGCGATAGAGCCTGCGCGGGATCATGGGATGGTGCGTGTGACGCTGGAGCTTTGAGGGGCTGCCATGGCTTATGCCGCTTGCAGTCTTTCCCCATCTTCCAAAGATCCGCTCAAAACCGACACCACGATCCAGTGACCCAGGGATGGAAGTGATAGACACATTTAATAGCGACCCCGCTATAAGACTAAACTCCGAATTGCTGGAATGTGACTGTGAAAAGAGCAGTTGAACCAGAAAAGGTGAAATAATAATGGCAAAATCGTTTTATGGGTATATAAGAGACGCATGGAAAAATCCGGACCAGACGTACGTACGCGAGCTCAGACAGGAGCGTCTACAGGAATGGCGCAGGGATAGAAGCGTTACCCGGGTCGAAAGACCGACGCGCATCGATCGCGCACGATCGCTTGGATACAAGGCGAAAGAAGGTATCATTGTGGCGCGGGCAAGGGTGCGGCGTGGCGGCAGGCGCAAACCGAGATACATACGTGGACGAAGGACGAAACGGATGGGGATGCGTAAGATAACTGCGAAGAAGAGTTTGCAGTTGATCGCAGAGGAGCGCACGAGCAGAAAATACATAAATATGGAAGTTTTAAACTCGTACTGGGTTGGCGATGATGGAAAACATATATGGTACGAGGTTATCCTAGTCGATCCGCACCATCCTGTGATCAAGAGCGATTCGCGCCTTAACTGGATCTGCAATACACGGGGCAGGGCAGAGCGGGGCTTGACCAGTGCCGGGCGGAAGTCGAAGGGACAGCGAGGACGCGGCAAGGGTACAGAGAAGACACGACCGAGCGTCGGTGCGCATCTTGGGAAGCGGGGTTAATCCGCTTTCCCACATCAGGCACCGAGGTATGCGACCGGATATTACGATTAATCTGGTGAGATGATGAATACCATCGACGCTACAATCAAGGGCGTATATATGGTTGGCAACCCGAAGCAGATGTCGCCAGTGGTACTGCTTGCCGACGGCGACAGCATCATGCCGATCTTTGTCGGCCATGCAGAGGCGATGTCGATACACCTTGCGCTGCGAAAAGAACTGTCGCCGAGACCCATGACCCATGACCTCATAGTCTCGCTGGTAAGTGAACTCGGCGGCACGGTGGAACGCATCCTGATCGATGATCTGGATGAGGGCACGTTCTATGCGCGGCTGGTCGTCGGTACACAAGACTCGCAGAAGGAGATCGATGCCAGACCAAGTGACTGCATAGCGATCGCGGTGCGGACGGACTCGCCAGTCCATGTGCGCAAGAGTCTCTTTGATCAGGTTGCGGTCGAGTCCAGCGAACTCGAGGGCGTGAGCAGCCTTGATGAGTACCTCCAGTGATCCATGATGCATATACGGAATGAGGTGCAGGGCTGCGCCCCATGCACACACGGCGGCAGGATAGCAGAATATGCGGATTCCGACCAGCCGATGATCGATTTCAGCGCAAATCTGAATCCGATGGGCATGCCCGACGTCCCAACCACGATCCGGGAGATCGAGGGAATTTTTCATTATCCTGACAACAACTATCCCAAATTGAGAGCCGTATCCGCTGATTTTGTTGAGGCGTGTTCAGGAACAAACGGCACTACCAGAATCACAGCAGAGAATATAGTGCCGGTGAACGGATCATCAGAACTCATCCGGCTCTTTGCAGAGACGGTAATCGAGCGCGGTGATTCCGTGATCATCCCTGCACCCACATTCGATGAATACGCGTTTCAGTGCCAGCTCTTTGGAGCAGACGTGCAGTACCGGGATTATCCAGAGATTCTCGAACTTTCGTCCGACCAGATCTCGGATGCAAGCACTGTATTCCTGTGCAATCCAAACAACCCGACAGGAGATCTGATCGCAAGAGACGATGTGATGCGGCTTTCCGACCGCTGCACTGATGCCGAAACGTTCCTCTTTGTGGACGAGGCGTTCATAGAACTATCAGATCCCGCCCAATCGGTTGCGCATTCCGTCTTTGACTCTGATTTCGTAGTCGTGTCGAGATCGCTTACGAAGGTGTTTGCTGTGCCGGGACTGAGACTTGGCTTCGGGATCGCATCAACAGGGGTTGCCGAACTGCTCAACCATGCACGGCTCGTCTGGAACGTCGGCGCGCCTGCCGAGGCGATCGGGAGGGAGCTTATGGGCGCATGTATGGAAGGGGACTATCTCAAGCGGTCGATTGCCTTGATACGGAAGGAACGGCGGTATCTCATGGAAGCGTTCACGAGTCGCGGGTTCTCTTTGCATGAAAGCGCGGTCAACTTCATTCTTGTCGATATCAGCAGTACAGGCACGGATTCGCAGGAGATGGTAAGGAGAATGGCAGGCAACGGGATCCTTGTTAGAGACTGTGCAACATTTCAGGGTCTGGATGGGCGATATATCAGGGTGGCGGTTCGGACGAGGGAAGAGAACCGGATGCTGATGCGGGCTATCGATGCGGTGACCGGGGTAGGCAGACATGGTTGAAACAGTAGTTTAAAATCGCGATTTACATACCGTAAGTAGATTCAAACCCACTTTACACACCCAGCCCCCTGCCAAAAACTCCGCCCCTTCAATCCTTCCGCTTCACAGCGGAAAAGTATATGATAGCGCACCATGGAATCCCGACGATGAGCAGTATCGTCCACATACGCTTTGGATTCGGCATCTCGGTGTGAAATTTGAGTTCATGACGTTTCAAGCAGTCCATCAGCATAACAGCCCAGAACCCAAATAACAGCACAACTACTGCTACGATGCTGTATAGCTGGATCGGAATCCCACTCATAGCACTACGCCCAGTGCCCTGATCCACTTGTTCAGCCGGGCGCATCTGACAGGATCACATTCATCGATGCATCCGACGCATGGGTCAAACTTCGCTCCTGCCAGCAGCAGTTCATATTTTCGGACTCCGCCGGCGAACCTGATCAGGTATGCCCGGACGCCATTTGTCGTCACCAGTTCGCGTCCAACAAATTTTGCGTCCAGAAGTGTGCGGATGATGCGCGCACAGCTTCTGCCGTCGATCCCGAGTTCCAGCCGCAGCTGGTTCTGCAATATTCCTTCTTTGCCGCGACGTATCAATCCAAGTGCGCGCTCTTCGATCTCTTCCATCAAACGCCATCTCCGTTTTTATTCGACCGGGACGATTAGAATGATGTTATTGCCACGAAGGACGACTGATCCGAGAGAACGGAGCCGTTCTCCGTCAGCAATCTCCACGGTATCCAGCAGATGCAGATTCAAATAGTCGTCCACGCTCTCGAGTTCGCCCTCGAGAAGGTGCACATCGCCTTTCATCTCAACCTGTACTCTGGTCCCGATCATGCTCTGAACTTTCTTTGTTGGAAACAAGATAACTCCTCTTTAATTAAATTCCGCTAATTTCGTACGATTCGAGGATCACTTCCTCGCCCGGATACCCGGTGTGGTATGTCTTTCCGGCATCGAGATCGTTGACCGTGATCTCGGCTGGCGCAAATATATCCATCTCGATCCTGGAAAAGTCGTACCCTGCGCTCTCAAACGTCTTGTAAAACGGCTTGCCATAGTCCTGCGATGTCCTGGCAGGCACCTGTTTGAAGATCTCCTCCTCAAATCCACTGGTTGCAAGCACCACCGATCCGTAGTAGATGATGCTGTCGTTTGTCGCGCCTATCGCACGCATCTCGTCAAGCATCACCGGCGCGACCGGCGCGGTTCCTACTGCACGCTCTATCTTTCTCGTATCAAATCTGAGATCGTCCAGCCTGCGGATTGCGGTCTCGATCACGCGCCCTGATACCTGCACCGACCCAACGATGCACGCTGTCGGCGCAACCAGTGCAAAGACATCAGCGGTAGCAACCTCGCAGCTATCAGCGATGAACTGTATAACCTCATCGTCTGGCAGTTTGTTCGATTCGAGCACGATGACCGCGCAGTCGGCATCGTCATGATATGCGATTCTTTCAAAGAGTGCTGCCGGCTTCTGCGAAAGCGCACGCGCAGGTCCCGAACCCATCGCAACATACTTCCCGACACAGATCGGCCAGCCCGCGGTCTGTGCGCCGAGAGCTGCGATGCAGGGATGATCAGTAACGACATCAACGAATGCAAGCGGCACGTTACCGACGCTTCGCATGCAGAGTGTTGCAGTCCCAAGCCCGCCCATGCATGCATCAGTAAATGCAAGCCCGGCTTCATAGCTCCCTCTTGCCTCGACACCACAATCGATGACTGTAGCGCCATTGTCAAGCGTGTGAGCTTTGATCTTGAACTCCTCGCTTAAGTCGATCATCTCCTCCACGATGTCCAGTGCAGTCTCGTTCACAGATAGCATATCAGTCACTCCGCGATATTATACGGTACAATCATATAATCATATCGCTTGGATAGCCCCGGGCGGATTTGAACCGCCGTCGCAGGTTCCAAGGACCTGCAGGCTTGACCGCTACCCTACGGGGCTTGTATAGCTGTAACTTATAGATTGTACGAGGATATATTAAGGTGGTATGTCGGATGCGGAAGTGTGTGGTATGAGTTCTTTTATTTTCATTAACTATTCCGGAGTAGGGCACTACCTACTTTTCAGAACGCTTTTAATACCACACAACCCATAGAGTAACGATGACAGGGCAGGAGCAGGCAGATAGCGCGGAAACGGAGAGACCGGACATGGATGATAAAACCGGGCAGATTGAGGCATCGGTCGGTGATAGGACGGACCGAGAGAGTCGGATCGATGATGGATACCTCGGCAACAATACGTCCCCCCAACCCATCCCCGCGCCGTTATCCCCGACGCCCCAGACGCCCCCTCCGCACTCGCCGCCGCCCCAGACACAGGTCCCGCCGGGCGCGCCCACCTCGCCGCCGAAAGGAGGTTCATCGAGAGGATTCCTCGCCTACGTTGCGATCGTGCTCTCGCTGATACTGATCATTGGAGTGAGTCTCGCAGTGATCTTTGGTGGCGTTGATCTGCACGGCGTCTATACCGACAAAGATCAAGTTGCAGTGATCTATGTGCAAGGAATGATGATTACAGGCGGAATACCCGATGGATTCGGGGTTTCAACATCAGAAAGCGTCTGCAAGTACTTGAGACTTGCGGCAGACGACAATAATGTAAAAGCAATCGTTCTGCGGGTAAATAGCCCAGGCGGCTCGGTAGCAGCATCGCAGGAGATCAAAAAGGAGATTGAGAAGGCGAAAGAAAAGAAGCCGGTGGTGATCTCGATGGGCGATGTCGCTGCAAGCGCTGCATACCATATCTCAGCACCTGCCGATCGGGTCGTTGCGAATCCAGGCACCATCACGGGCAGCATCGGAGTGATATGGGCCTTTGAGAACAAGAGCGGATACTACGACGAGGAAGGGATTGAGCACTGGGTTGCAAAATCCGGGGAATTCAAGGACATGGGCGCGGACTGGAGAAACCTGACTGCGGACGAGCAGGCGTATGCCAATGAAGTTGTGATGGAGGTCTTCTCAATGTTTGTGGATGATGTCGCTGCCGGCAGGAACATGACCCGGGAAGAGGTGTTGAACCTGTCAGACGGGCGGATATACACCGGTGCGGCGGCTGTGGAGCTCGGTCTGGTGGATGAGACCGGCAATATGTATGATGCCATCGATATAGCAGCAGAACTCGGAAATATCACAGGAGAGCCCACGATCACGTATATGAACAAACCATCGCTCTCCCAGTTGTTATTCGGAGGCGAAGAGAGTATAGGAGATATCAGTCCGTATACAGGCCCTGGCTTTCTTGATTCAGTACGATCTGCTCAACCGTGCCTATATGAATTGTACATGCCTGATCCCGCCGATGTGCCGGTCTGAAGTCATAAGTGAGGGATTCGCCCTGCGGGCATACGCATTCGATCACCTGCAGCAGTACGATCGCCTCGGCACATCCCTTAACCATCCCGATTTTTTTATCCACGATCTGGCACGCATCCCGAAATGGACAGGTGCTGCCGATCTCAAGCCGGACAGCGCCACCCGGTGCCGTGGTTATGCAAAAGTCGTGCACATCCGGAGTGAACTCTGTGAAATGGTGGATCGCATCCTCCGGTCGGTCAAACCTGAGCGACAGGTCCATACCCAGCTCCTGCATCCGGATCAGGGTCGCCTCCCTGATGATCGGGTCAAAGAGCACACGCGCGTCTCGGAACCGCTGATACGATACCTTCGCCACGGCTGCGACCAGTGCATGGCATGATAGCCCCTTGGAATTTGTGCACTCGGTTTCATTCATACACATCAACCCCACACGTACATAGTATAAAACTTCTCATCGATCATAAATATTGGGGTCAAATCGGGGGCCATGATTGTGAAGTTACCAGGGGGTGGCAGGGTTGATTTTAAGCGGCACCCCATGCCCCGCAATCACTCATTGCCGGATAAAATCTCCTCGACGTTCGGACAAGTCCCGATCTCCGCAAGGAGCGGATGCTTCCATTCGCAGACGACCGTAAACCTTGCATCGGGATTCTGTCTGATCAGGCGAAGCACATTCCCAAGCGCAACCGAAGCCGCCTCGTAATCCGGTTCTGACAACTCAGGCACCTCTGCATTGAACGGATACGTCTCGACAAGTTCCACAGGATACGCACCAAACGGCGCTTTCAGATTGAGCACATGATCGAACCGGTCCGCCTCCTCCCTAACTTTCCACGTCCGCACAAGCACGGTTCCGTCCAGATCGAACCGGTCGAGCCGCTCACCAAACCTGAGCACCTCTGCCCGGGATGCGGATTCGCTCCCGCAGTAGAAGAACGTCGACTTCTGGATCGGATCGAACCTCTCGATCCAGTCTGTATGACAGATGGCACGCTTGAGCCCGTCGAGCAGTCTCGGATGCGCCCTGCACCTGCGCTCGACGAGTTCCCAGAGGTTGCCCTCGATGATGCACTGTTTTATGATCCGGATCTCCTCAAACGTCGCATACAGGTTGTGTTCTGCAAGTGAAATGTAATTTCCGCTTGCAAATTCGTCCCTCAACTCATCTGCGGTATGCGATGCACATACAGGGCATGAACATGGGAGATACTTAAGATTGGCCAGATGATACGTCCCGTCAGAGGTGAGATACCGCCCGTCCCTCGCATAGAGCGCATAAGCTGCCGAATCGAAGAGATCGCATCCAAGCGCGACAGCAAGCGCAAACATCGCAGGATGTCCTGCGCCAAAGAGATGGACGGGTGCAGCCGGGGAGAGCCCTTTCTTCGATGCCACGATCACATCCACCATATCAGCGAACCGGTAGTTCACAAGCAGCGGCACAACCGCACCTATCGGGTAGACGTCAAAGCCAGTCTCAGAGAGCGAGCGTGCACATTTGTACCGCAGATCGGGATGGGTCGATCCCTGCACAGGGCCTGCGAGGAGCATCGAGCCAGCAAGCCCGTCCGATGCCATAAGCCTGCGTGCCGCCTCGCACCTCTCAAGCGTCGTCTTCATCTCTGACCCGGCGCGATCGTGTGACACATCCGGCGGCGTCGGGATGTCGAGCGGTACACCGATGTCAGAGCCGATCATCTGCTGGAAGCGGACGATCTCCTCTGAAGTGATATCGATGTCGTGGTACACTGATAACTGGTACGATCCCGAATCGGTCATGATCGCGCCATCGAAATCGAGCAGGGAATGTACACCCCGGTCCAGTGCATGTTCTTTCAGTTTCGGGTTCTGGTAGATGATGTACGCATTGGTGATCGCGATCTCTGCCCCGAATTTCGTGAGTTCGGACGCAGGTATCATCCGTATGTTCGGGTTTACCACAGGCATGACTGTCGGGGTCTCGATTCTCCCGTGTGCGGTGTGCAATCTCCCGATTCTGCCTGCTGAGTCCTTGTGTGTGATCTCGAAGTGGGACATGATGGTGTTTCGTCTATCGTTAAACGTCTTATCTTCTCCTGTGCATGGATCTAAAATAGTCTCCAGATCAGGAATAGCGGGATATGAATCGTGAACAGCAAGTTTAATCCCGAATCCCGCACCATATCATCATCATCATCATGCCCGAACCACAGACCCTGCGATGTGAATGCGGCGCGCTGACTGTGCCAACTACTCTCAAGCGATATGGTAGAGATGTAAATGGATCAAAGTGCCCGGTTTGCGGCAAAATTTACGTGGATGCCGATGAGTTCAACCGCGCACTCGAATCCTGGGTCGCGAAGCAGTGCTGCCGATCTGACAAGCCCTGCTAGATATTAGATTCGTCTGCCACGCCGTCCGCCCTTTGCCATGGTGCCATCGTGCGCCAGCGGTGTCACATCCTCGATCTTTCCGATGCGTATTCCGGCTCTCGCGAAAGCACGTACAGCCGCCTGCGCGCCCGGTCCCGGACTTCGCTGCTTGTTGCCGCCCGGCGCCCGGATCTTGATGTGTACGCCTGTAAATCCCTTATCCTTCAATTGATCCACTATCTGACCGACGATCTGCATTGCGATGTACGGGGAGCCCTCGTCCCGCGCCACCTTGGTGACCATGCCGCCTGATGACTTTGCGATAGTCTCAGCCCCGGTCGTGTCGGTGACCGTGATCAGTGTATTGTTAAACGATGAATGTATATTCGCAACAGCCCATTTCTGTTCTGCCATTCTATCATGCCTCCTTGGTAAGTATGCTATCTCCTTCCTGAACTCTGGTCGGGCGCTCGGAGTGCATCTCATGCGCAAGCGGAGAGTTCTTGTAATAGTCGATCAGCATCTCTTCTTCCTTTGATACGATGTAACTCGGTACCGACGTTCTGCGCCCGGATATCGAAACGTGTCCGTGCGTTATGAACTGCCGCGCCTGACGCATACTGTGCACAAGTCCCTGCCGGTACACCTGCGTCTGGAGACGCCGTTCGAGGATATCCCCGATCTCAAGACTCAGGATAGCGTCCAGATCCGCATCACTTTTCAGGACCCCGTAACGCTGCAACCGCGCGATGATCTGGTCTGCCTCATCTTTCGTATGTCCGGCAAGTTCTCCCTTTGCTGCGGATTCGGCGAGCAATCTGCGTGCAGCGCGCCTGTACTTACGAAGAATGTTCTCAGCAGTCCAGACCTCCCGCTTGTTCCGAAGCCCGTAAGTCTTGACCAGTTCACTCTCGAATGCGAGTTTCTCTGCCCGCCATGGATGTCGTGGCGTGCTGTATGTTTTATGATATTTGCGTGGATGTCCCATGAATTCACCTACTTCACTATGCGTTTCCTGCTGACGCCAACCGTGGCACCGCTTCTTCCTGTCGACCGTGTCCGCTGTCCGCGAACCCTTAAGCCCCGCTCATGCCGGATTCCGCTGTAACTGCGGGTCTTCTTCATGGTGTTGATATCCTCGTTCACAGATAACACAAGATCCACACCGATGATATGTTTATCTTCACCGGTCAGGAAGTCCCGCCTTCGATTCAGCATCCATGTCGGAACCGCGCTTTCAAAATCCGCGATTGCCTGCTTGAGTTTTTCGATTTCAGAATCATCCAGTGACCCGATAATCGATGTCGGATCTATCCCGGCACCGTCTGCGAGAATCCTTGATGTCCGCCTACCAACGCCCTTTAATCCTGTGAGCGCGTACTGAACCGACTGGTGTCCATCCAGGTCAGCATTTGCGATGCGTACAAGATGTTTTATCTCTGCCGTTTCTTCTGGCGTTTCTTCGATGTCAGTCATTATGGTTCCTTTGGGCGGCTATATGTAAATAAAGTATTTGGTGCCGCGGGGTGTCAAGTTGCCCGGGGTATTAAATGGCCCCGAGGATCATATATGGTTGGGTTTTATGCCCATGGCGCTGCTTCGCTTGCGCCCATAGTCACGAATGCCGCGAATCGAGTGAATCGGCGGAAAACACCCGGATTTTTAGACATTTCCCGGATTATGCAAAACCCGCGGTCTCAAAACCCTTATATGCCGCCCCCCAGAAGAGTAAACCGGACTTGGGTTGGGGGCGATATGCAATTCCTGACCGACTGGAACCCGGACTTACACTTGCACAGAACCATGACACTTAGAAGAACAAAGATCGTCTGCACC
>JGI12150J12686_100025_pt1 | contig 10343 bp, 9 predicted proteins | sample ANMFosRound1_FD_12686 | JGI IMG/M metagenome (IMG submission 12686)
CACTATAGGGCGACTTCGAGCTCGGTACCCGGGGATCCCACGGTGCAGATTGCATTCACAGACGATGTGATGCAAACGCCATATCCGATGCCGTATCCGGAATATATCAATGTTTTCGACCTTGGTCTTGAGGTCTGGAAGCCTCCGACGATACAGATTCAACCGTCTTATATCCATGATCGCGTTGAGTCTGGCGGAGAATACGAATACAAGATACATCTGAAGAACGTCGGCGAGGAAGACATCGGGATCGACCCGAAGATTGGTGGTGAAAGAGGGCACTATGGAGGGCGTGACATGATACCGGCATTCGAGGATGATGCGATCACCATAGACGCGCCATCGGTTGTGCCGGCAGGCGGGACCGCCACTGTCAATATGCATCTTGTTGTGCCTGATGGTGCAAAAGGCGGGTACGAGGGCGGACTTAACCTGAACATCGATGATCCTTCGATCAATGACTGGGAGGGGGGCGTCCATCTGGGTTTTGATGTATGGTCACAGCCAACAGAGCCCTTCACAAAGGCATTTACAACGAAGATCGCCGCACCCATAACAATCGAAATTACGTCGAGCCAGTACCAGTACGATATGTGTGGAGGCGGGAGCAGCACTGATGACGAGGAGCCCTCCTTTGATGTGACTCTCAAAGGACCATCCGGAGATGATGTAACACTGAGTCGCACCATGGCTGCATACCAAGGCTCGGTAGATCTCGGCGGCAGCAACTGCGCTCCACCATGGGAGATTTCCAGCAGTGGAATGTATAACGAAGGTCACACCAGTTACATCGAACGCTACACTGCGGATGGCGCAGCCGGAGACTGGACGCTTGGTGTACTACCGCACTATGCCGAACGGTTTGGGTACACGATAACGATCGGAGATACGGATTAAGGCGCCGATTCTCGCGCCTTATCTTTTTTATGGTGCTAATACATGACTTTCGAATAAATCAAATTTTTCATCATCCTAAATGTCGCAATCTTTATATAGGATCTACACATATCATACATTAAATGTCAGAAGAAGAACGAATATGTGAAATCCTAAACACCATCCAAAATATCAAAGAGTCGGAACTACCCGTCACAACATATTTTAAACAGAATTCTGTTCCGTTTACTCGCAAACAATACTATCGCTATTGCAGGATTCTTAAGAAATCTGGTGAAGACGGACTTCATGATAAAAGAAAAGATGGAAATTACACGAAACTGACAGAACGGATAAAAGATTACATAATATCCACAGTCACAGAAAACAGGAGCATATCCACACCCCAATTACAGGGCAAGATTCTAAACAAGTTCGATGTAAAAATATCAAAATCCAGTTTGAACACCTTCAGGGCATCCGTTTCTTTAACAAGAATCCCCCTGCACAAAGAGCCAAAATACAAACTCCGGAAATCGGGGGGAGGTGAGATTCTTACATGCTTAGCCTTCTTCACAGGCATTATCGAGATATACACCAGAACAATAATCGAGCGAGTAAACGAGATTCGCCAATCGCCATTATTCGAGCAGAATAAAAATATTGGTGAGGATTATCCGGACGTCCGCTCGCGTGGAAAATTTACCACAGAGTACAACCAATTAAAATCTGTGCGAGAAAACCGTTTTAAGTCAGTTGATGAAAAAATTCAGTCGAAGAATTTTTCAGCCATGAATATTTTTAAGATGTCGGAAAAAGCAATTTCTCGATATAATCTGGCTCTGTTATGCCTCCCTCTGGTCACATCGAACGGAAAAACAAGTAGGGTGAACCGGGTGAAAGGAAACGATTTGGCATTCCTTTGTGATTACAATTACAAAGATGCATCGCTCAATAAATATATCGGAGAACTAAAATATCTTCAGATATCCGATCAATTGATTGCCGCGATCGCGAAATTCTGGATGGATTTCTGGCGAGATGAATCAGAAGAGGAAGAAACGTATTTTGTGTGCTATTATATTGATGGTAATACGAAGGCAGTGTGGTCATCGAATAGGTGCTATAAGGGTAGAGTAACAATGCTTGGTCGTGTTATGAATTGTCTCGAAAATGTGTTTATACATGATGGGAAGGGGCATCCACTCTATTTTCAGACCTTTCATGGACATGCTGATCTTGGCAAAGAGGCGTTGAACATGCTTGAAAAATTGACAGAACTTTTAGACGATTCGTCCACCCCCGCCCAAGTAAAACGGATATTGGTGATGGATGGAGGCGCCAATGGCGTAAAAACGCTTAGAGCCTTCAAAGACAGTGACGACTACTTTATCACCATTCTCGATGACAACCAGACAAAGACAAGGAAATTTAAGCACATCCGAGAGGAAAAGAGATATAAGTATGGGAATGCAGAGCTTGTTGACTCCAAGATTGAATTATTGGATTCAAACGAGTTGGGTTATATCTACGAGTGCCGTGCAGTGACTGTGAAGTGGGATAATGGCCGGAAATCAGTCCTGGTTACAGACATACCTCACGATCTATTAGATGCAAGCGAAGTTACCAAGAAATACTTTGATCGCTGGCCGATGCAGGAAAAACAGTTCAGAGACGCGAAGAGTGGGGTAAATATCCATCGAACTGTGGGTTATGGAAAGAAAATTGAGAATTATGACAAAATGGATGAAAAGCACAGCGACTTGTGCAAGGAGATAACAAAACTTAGATCACGGCTGAAAGTGCCTTTAGCAGAGATTGAAGTGATTGAAGAGGGGCTTGCCGATTTATATAAGCAGAAAAGAACGCTTCGTGAAAAATCAAGTATCGTTGAAGGTAACAGAGTTTTGGGCGAAGCGGATTCAACTGAATTAAAACAGTGTGAAGCACGAATCAATAAGTGCCAGCGCCAGCAGAAGGCGATTGAAAACGGACATAAAGACGATTTTAAGAGATTGAAAAAGTACTTAAAGGAAGAAAAGCGAATAAGAGGTAAAGATAAAGTTTATAGGATCGATACAGAGCTGGACCAGATCATGACATGTTTTAAAATGTCGTTTATTAATCTATGCAGTTTATTTTTGACAAAATGTATGGACCATGAAAGATTTGAATTACAGACACTGTTTGAATCGATTTTTCAGCTTGGTGGCGAGGCTTTTATTAGCGATGACGCGAAGACAATTGAATTGGAGATGAATCCAAAAGAACCAAAGTTGATGGATAAACTTAATAAAGGTCTAAGTATATTAAATACGATTGATATTCATGATCTCAATGGTCGCTGTGTAAAGTTTGGTGTGTGACGCATTTTGTGACATTTAGGTTGGTGATGAAATCTACATCTTCGAAAGTCATGTAATATGAAGAAGATATCAACGCTGACAGTGATTATGATCTCAACTGCACTGATTATTGGTGCAGGATGTATCACAGATACCGAAATCGGGAATAAAGCCCGTTCATATACGGTCGCATGGGCTGACGCGCCGCCTGTTGATCATACGGCGATCGAAACTAAACTCTCCCGCCAGATCGCCCCGTATTCGGGTGCGGCGTATGACAACGTGACTGTTTCGGTCTTTGAAAAAGACGATGCGATGCATCTTCGTGTATCTGCTACATCGTCTGCGTGCAGATACCCTGATCTGTATGATTTCACATACCAAAATCGTGAACTTGTCCGGACAGGCTACCTCCTCGAAGCGATTCCTGAGATAACAAGACACGATGCCGTGGAAATCGCGATGCAAAATCCGGAGATCGCTGGTGCGTTACCAGGTGGTTCAGGCGTCCCGACAGTGAAGCGGATCCTTCCTGAGACATCAGAGAAGTTCTACGCGACAAAGACGCTGCTCAGCGTGACATGGGCCGATGCATCGGTCTCCGCGCTTGTCGATATGGACACTGGAAGCGTGGTTGAGACATGGGGGGTGGGTGGATGAAAAACATATCGAGACTGAAGGTACTGAAAATATCCGGCATATACGGCGGCGTGCTCAGCCTGATTCTTCTTGGTCTGTACGTCTTCTTTGTGGTCGCATTTCCCGGCACCGTGAAATTCATGCCGATCCAGGTCACTCTGCTGCTGGCAGGGATCGTCTCAGTCACCGTCTTCTCCTATATGCACCTCAATTACGCGAGGGAGAACCCGGAAGAATTCTCATGCCCCATCCTGCCCGGAATCATCATAACTGCGATCTGCCTATCGTCCGGTCTGATCTTCATCTACCCTATGGTGTTATGCTTATATCAGGGGGATATATCGTGTGTGGTTGCCGGGTTCATGTACTTCATACCCGGGTATATCAGCCTGATTCTTGGCATCCTCTCCGCGTATGCGGTGTTAAGCGGCAGCAGAAGATCTCCAGATGGTCTTGAGCAGTGGAAGATATGGGGGCTGCAACTGAGCACGGTGATCCTCGCGACAGGAATCGTTGTTTCCGGCATATCCTTATCATCAGGCATTCTTGGAGATGCCCGGATGATGTATGAACTCACGATCAATACGTCGGAAGAGACCACGCTTTTCGTGCCACTGCCTGTTGATGAGTCAAGTAACGTGATTGTGGGGCTCATAGATGGGCTGGAAGTAATCGAGGGCGACGCCATGTGGGATATCGTAGATACCAATCATGGGACTGCGCTGGAGGTTTGCACCAGCACGGGGTGCGTCCTCTCTGCCCAGCAGGAATGCGGGAAAAAGGGCCGGGATGAGGGGCGCGAATGGGCACACCGCTACAATCTCAGCATGCGGTCCGGGGTGGACATGACAGCTTACGAAGCATGGGTCTTCTCCTCGAATGCTAATACAACCCTATACATGGAACTATCAATGGACACTGGTCTGGGCGTCGTGTTGAGCTACCGTTGCGACGATGTACCCTTGAGCGTTGGGTGGCAGACCCGGCATGTCGATCAACAACAGACTCATGAAGCTGTTGCGATGATGCACCCTTGAGCGTTGGGTGGCAGACGGTTGAACTGGAACGATACAGGATGTGCTATGACTGAAGAGCATAATGGAGGAATGATATGTTATCAAGAAAAACGCTCGTAATCGGAATCATCCTGATAGCAGTACTGGGAATATCAGCTTGCATAGAGACGAATCACGAAGTGGAGGCGCCGGTCGCTGTCACTTCTGCCAATGAACCCACAGATGCCAACAACCAGGTGGGGGTGACGCCAGTGGCAGACACTTCTGCCGATGAAAGGAGTCCGGTATGGAGCCCTGATAGCTCAAAGATATTCTTCAAATCAGATGGTTGGATCTGTGTTTGTAATCCGGATGGAAGCCACAGGGAAGAACTGGCAGAGATCGGGTGGAACTCGCTGGTCATGGATCCTGAGCGGAAGCGGGCTTTTTATAAGAACATCACATCAGATGAGAGTACGGAGACCTATCAGGCGTATGTGATGGACATCGATGGCAAAAACCTGACGAAGATTGCTTCGCTCACACTTGAGGATGAGTACGTTGACGATGGTGGTTATATCGGGGGTACCAGAATGTTAGCGTACGACATGCATTCATGGAGTCCCGACCGGACCGAGATCTTCTTCACGAGACTGGGAGAAACAGGCGACACCTGGGTATGGGATGAAGAGGAAGGAAAATGGACACGATACAAAGCTGGGACCGAACCTCCCATACCTGTTGTGCCTGACTATTATGGGCCAGGGAATGATATAAAGTTGATTGCCAAAGAACATCTGAAAACCGCGTGGGTATGGGACCTGTTAGAGAATGAGTTGAGATTCGTCGGCAATGTGAGCTACGGCATCGTGCACGGCACCCTCAGGGGACTGGTCGTCTGGAGTCCTGATGGCAGGTATGTGGCTCTGCCCTGCAACGATCTTTCAGAAGCAGGGTCTACCGAGCAGATCTTTGTGATAGACATGGAGACCGGGGAGAGCAGGCGATTAACGTCCTTTGTTGGGTCCAGTACGTGGCCCAGATGGAGCCCTGATGGTAAGAAGATCATGTACGTGCGAATGCCACCGAAGTACTGGTGGTGCCCCAGCCTCCCTAACGATGATGAGGGTTCGGATATCTGGGTTGTGGATATCGATGGAAGTAGTGAAAAACAACTGACAGATACTCCGAAGAACTGGGAAGAAGGATTCTTGCGTCCTGATGGAAAAAGAATCGTCTATGCTTCATGGAAACCGGGTTCTATGGGTGTGGGCGAAACCCGGGAGATTGATGTCCGGATGGTGAACGAGGACGGGGGTGATGATAGGCTGCTCACAACCATTACCACCGAGTTCATAGGGCGCATGGTGTGGAGCCCCGATGGATCAAAGATAGCCGTTGTGACATGGGAATCAGGTGAAGATGCGATTGACCGCGACATATACATGATAGATATGCCTGCAACCGAGGATGTGAAAAATGAGAACCACACTTGAGCATGCCGTTTTGGTGACGGTTTCATCACTCCTCATCTCTGTGGGCGCATTCGTTTATCCACTGATGCAGGATCCTTTCGAACGTCAGTCTATGGATGTGGATGCAGGCAACGTCACTGAGCTAGAGGGGGGCTTCCACCTGGAATACGATCTGCCAGATAGTCCATACGAGCTCGCGAGCGCCAGTCTGTTTGTGCATTCCGGAAACAAAACGGTTACGGCTCATTACCTGCACGATGGAGAGCGAGAACGTTTATCTTCTGGCGAACCCTTTGAGACGGTTATTGTATCTGGAAATCTGAGCGATCCGGAAGAGAGGGGCACCGGGTGGTGCTATCTTTTCGATGCAACCGATGCCGTTATGGATTCTTATGGTGCTGGAAGAATTGCATTTATGGTGGAAATGAATACAAGCGCACTTCTTCAGCCACATACCGGGAACGAGAGGATGGGAAAGTCGTATCCCGATATGTCTTTTACGTACTGGAAGCCATCAACATCCAGTTGTGCTGGTCTTGCGGCTGTTTTCTTCATGCTGTTTATCCTGTCCGCAATCGTGACTGCGATCTATGCGGGTATGACGCGTAAGCCTTCAAACCAAAAAGAGGGTAAAAATGGAGAATAAAATAGAGGTAAAAACGAAAATGAGGAAAATATGGGTCTTTAGTACCCTATTCTCAATTATAGGAGCTTTTTATGTACTATGGTTTATAGACGGAATATTTAATCTGCACATAGACCCGCTATCATGGCTTATCCCGTGGAGCATAGACGGCTGTTGGAAATTGGTTCTGGTATCCATGCCAGTTGTAATAATCCTGGGCTACATGTCCCGAAGCTGGAAAGCAGGTCTTGCAGTTGGCTATACAATCTGGATTATAGCCATCACTGAAACACTTATTGATCTGGAGTTTGGTTTCCACAAACCTGTATTAATCGAGCTTGCTGTAAAGCTTCTGCTTGCATCGGGTTGTGCAATTGTTGGAGCGCTTAGTGGATATGTAGGAAAATTGTCGGTTGAGGAGATGAAAAATGAAGACAGAAACTAAAAAGCATTTAGCCATCATCTTGCTGTTTGCGGTTTCATCAGGCGTAATTATAACTACTCTTGTGATGCTGCCATTACCAGTGAAACATGCTATTACCCCGGGACCACAATTCGTGGATTTAATCAACCTATCTGAAAATATAACAAGACTAACGATAAATCCCGGTCCGGATGAGAACCCTGTGTGGAGTGTAGATGGAAAAATATTCTTTAAATCAAGACCAGACATTGGTGTTAATCGTTATGGTCCGGAATGTTACATTTGTGTCATGGATGCAGATGGCAGTAATTTAATCAGGTTGGCAAATGGCACAACACCAGTTGTGTATCTTGACAAGGTTTTTTTTCAATATGAGAATCACCCCGGCATTGATTTGTGGGTCATGAATACTGATGGTAGCAATAAGAAAAAGTTGACTTCTTTAAATGTGACATCACTTGGCTATAATCCCACTATAAGCCCTGATGGGGAAAAGATCTGCTACTTCACACCGTATGGTACCGGTTATTATTGGTTGAAGTGGAAAAATGAGACATGGACAAGTTTTGATCATGAACCACGTGTTGATCGACAAAATAGGGATATATTGGTGAGGGAAACACACGCAGATATTTTTGTGATGGATGCCAATGGGGGTGATAAAACAAAAATAGCATCTGACATTGACCTCACTTGTTCTGGTTATTCAGATTTGATATGGAGTCCGAATGGAAAGAAGATACTTTTTCAAACTTCAACGCTATCCAGCAACAACCCTATTGAAAACTTTGATATCAGGATTATGGATGCTGACGGAGGTAACAAGAAGAGATTAACAGATTATCCGGAGTATGATACAAGTCCGGAATGGAGTCCGGATGGGAAGAAGATAGCATATAGGTCTGGCAATCTTAGCAACTTTGATATCTGGATAATGAATCCCGATGGCAGCGATAAAAAGCAGCTAACGACTGGAGCACTGATCTCTGGTTTCGATTGGAGCCCCGATGGGGGAAAGATAGCTTATATCTCCTGGTTAACAAATGACCCTAAAGCTAAGGAAATCTGGATAATGGATGCAGACGGAAGTAATAAAGAGTTATTGCTGAGTGTCCCTTGTAATCCCTCCCGTGTAGTAATGGGTTTTGCATGGAGCCCGGATGGGTCAAAGATAGCTTTTGATTGTTATATGATAGCTGTTGTAAATAGTGATATCTATGTAATAGATGTGCCTGCAATGGAGAAGGTGAAAAAATGGGATTAAAAAATCTGAGCCATACGGTTAGAGATGAAAATAAGCAAGAAACCAGAATTGTCAGATGGTTTTATCACAGCATCCCCTTTGTCTTATTGTTTTTGTTTTGGGAGATGCTGGCGCGAGTGATTCATGACTCATTCATCCTTCCACCGTTCTCTGCTGTTGCTGCAGGCGTCTTTTCACCGTCTCTGGCTTATCACTTTGGAAGTACGCTCGCATTCTCTCTGCTGGGGCTGTTGATAATATCAGCGGTGGGTCTACCACTGGGAATGCTTATGCACAGATCGAAAAAGGCTGAATGGGTTATTAATCCATTCTTCTGGTTTCTGTTATTCGCAGTTGGGATTGGAGCCGCAGGAATAACGCCCGGTTTGATCGTATTGTTTGGGATTTCAGAACTTACGATCCTCTTAAAATCGATTTTGGTACCCGTTCTGGTGGTTGCAATGATCTCCGGTCATGGCGCAAAGTTGACTGCGGTCAGGGTAGGATTTTTGTTGTGCTGGTCTTCCCGGATTGGTGGTGCGATGTTTGGAATATCCAACGCGGGAATCGGATCCCAACTTCTGATGTGTTATAATCTGCATAACATGGAGATGGTGTATGCAATAATGTTGATCATGGGATTTACCGGTCTTTTCGTTGACAGAGTGCTTAAATATGGGGGAACTCTGGTCAAAGAGAAATATGGAAGATAAAAGAGAAGACGATAAAAATCAACGTACGTGTTTAGCCGCTCAGCCTTGCCCTCAACATCCGGAAGCTACCCTGGGTCCCTGCTGTGCATAATGCCACCAGTACCGTCATGACCATCTCATAAATGGACGTTCCTTTCCCACTACGCGAGTAGTTCTAATAATCTTTCGCAGAACAACGTGCCCAACGATAGTGCCCTTTCCGGATTGACGCGCGAGGTTGGTGGGAGCAGTCTCGGGCTTGCAATATGCAAGGGAATTATCGAGGGGCATGGCGGAAGCATCCGGGCTGAGAGTGAGGTTGGGCGCGGAAGTACGTTTTGTGATTGTGCTGTGAGATCTCTCGTTTCATCACAATACCTTTCGATTAATCGAAAGGTTTAAGTACTATTACTTACAACTATACAATCAGACAAGTCGATTAATCGACAAGTCTTAACAAAGGAAGTGAACAATATGAACAACCACAACCCACACAACCACAACGAACAGCGACCGGATGAACGCCCGTTCGCGTACATCCTGAAGAGAGCACTGCTACCTCAACAGGACGAGAGCATCGACACCGCGCAGCACATGTCCGCCATTCCGGAGTACCAGATCACTACCCAAGCACGGATCAATATGGCTCAGGCAGGAATACAAAGCATTGGCGTTGCCAGCACGCGAAGCGCCAGGAGATGAGATCATGATAGTAACAACAACCCAAAACATACCGGGATATGAAGTTGAGACTTTAGAGATCGTATTTGGAAATACTGTAAGAGCCAAGCATGTCGGGAAAGACATCATGGCTGGCTTGAAAAGCATAGTTGGAGGCGAACTGCGCGGATATTCGGAGATGCTTGCAGATGCAAGGGCAGAAGCCATGAGCAGAATGGTAGATGACGCAAAAAGACTGGATGCGGATGCCGTAGTAAATGTCAGGTTTACAACATCTCAGACAATGGCAGGAGCCGCAGAGATGTTGGCTTATGGGACTGCGGTTAAACTAAGGAAACTGTAAGAAGT
>JGI12150J12686_103219_pt1 | contig 10150 bp, 14 predicted proteins | sample ANMFosRound1_FD_12686 | JGI IMG/M metagenome (IMG submission 12686)
ACGCGCATTGCAATAAGGACATGTCTTGATCTCTGCTTGATGTTCCGTTACTTCGATTCTTACGGGCGGAATGTCAAATACCTGCCGCTTCTGGTAGTCATCCGCTTCAACATCTTCGAGAGTTTCACCGCACACGGCGCATCGATCTGCAACGTGCACTTCTATATGATCCGGCTCTTCAACCGGTTCCAGTGTGCGACCAACATGCCCCTCCTGTCCACCGTTCTTCTTGTTGCCCGGTTTCCTCTGACTTTTGGTGCGCGGTGTCTTTTTGAGTCCATCGCTGGAAGGGGGCTTGCTGCTGTTTTTGCTGTTCTTGTTCAGCTGATCCTGCAGGGCTTGCAGTTGATCTTGCAAGGTCTGCAATTCCCAGGTGAGGTAACCGACTAGTTGAATGGTAGCCTCTTCACCTTGCTGGTAAGCAGCACGAATTTCATCACGAGTAGGAATATGCATCGTATTTCCCATCCATCAAACGAAATGTTTTATTTACAACCATTGCGCTGAGGAATATAATCTCATTAATAATAAATTTTGCGGTGGGGGTGAGTAGTTACACTTTTTGTAAGATGGATGACAGAGGCTGGAACCATGTCACTGAATAAACTCACCCCAAATCTGATGGTGGAGGACGTGAATCGTACCGTGGAGTTTTATCAGGATGTTCTGGGTTTTGAATTCGTCATGGGGGTCATAGAAGAGCTTCAGGAGATTCTGACCTCTTACCAACCGGATCGACCGCTGGATTACGCGATGATGAAGTGCGGGAACGTGGAAATGATGTTTCAGGCAAAGAGAAGCCTCACCAGGGCGCTCCCTGTGCTGAACGGCAGGGAGATCGGCGGCACGCTCACTCTGTATATAGAGCTTATGGGGCTTGATGGCATTTCCGAGCTATACGATAGAGTAAAGGAGAACGTAACCGTTCTCCAGGATCTGCATACCAGCTTTTACGGAATGCAAGAGTTCTACATCGAGGACTGCAATGGCTACATATTGACGTTTGCAGAGGCGGTGCAAGATAGTGAGACCTGAGCGATTTTTGGAAAGGTAAAATTGAGGAGAGTTTCACTATCTTCCGGAATGGGTTCGGAAAACCACAGAGAAAACAGAGGACACAAAGAAAACAGCAACTCTCTGTGTCCTCCGCGTTCTCTGTGGTTAATCTTCTTTGCCATAACCCATCCACCAGAAGAAATTAAAATGCCGCAAATTGAGATAGCTTATGAAGATATTCCAAGTGGACTCGTTCACAAACAAACCATTCACCGGAAACCCTGCCGGCGTATGCATCCTGCAAGATGGCATTCCGGATTCTGGCATGCTGAAGATTGCAAAAGAGATGAATTTGCCTGAAACCGCATTTCTCCGGGAGTTGGGCAGGGGGTATAGTCTGAGATGGTTCACGCCCACAACCGAAGTTGAACTCTGTGGTCATGCGACCCTTGCTTCGGCTCATGTTCTGTGGGAGACCGGAGACCTGGGTCAAGACGAAACAGCAATCTTCGATACGTTGAGCGGTCAGTTGACCGCAAAAAAGAATGGCGAGTTAATCGACATGGATTTTCCAGCCGAATACGAGACAAGTACGGACGCTCCGCCGGAGATTGCCAGGGCTCTGGGCGCTGAACCGGTGTATGTCGGCAAGAACAGGTTCGATTATCTTGTGGAGGTTGAATCAGAAGAGATCGTGAGAGATATGGAGCCGGATTTTGACCTGTTGAAGACGGTTCCATGTCGTGGAATAATTATTACAAGCAGATCCGATACGGGCAGATATGATTTTGTTTCCAGGTTTTTTGCGCCGGCTCTGGGTGTCAATGAAGACCCGGTGACAGGCTCGGCTCACTGCGGTCTGGGTCCCTACTGGGAGTCCCGACTCAATAAATCTCGATTTGAGGCGTATCAATTGTCTGAGAGAGGTGGAGTCGTCAGGGTTGCGGTCAAGTCCGATCGGGTCATCCTGAGCGGTCAAGCAGTCACAGTGATCAGAGGGGAGATTTCGAACTACTGGAGGAACAGTCATGGATAAACAGGTAGAACTCCCTGAAACACCAAACCCGGGTCATTTAGCCCGGTGTGCACAACTCGCAATGGTTCTCGAGGTCGCAGCATCCCCGAAGCCGGGCAATGTGGATCGTGACCATGACTACCCTGACACAACCTTCGAGCACTTCCTGGCGTCGGCAATCGGGACGTATCCTGTGCTGGAGAAAGCAGCCAGGTCACAGGGCATCGGTGTCGGCGGCGGCGTTGGCGCACTGATACACGCAGCGGCAAAAGAATCGTCGCGATGGCAGCGCGGGGGAAACACCCATTTCGGCGCGTTCGTGCTCATAATTCCATTGTTGATTGCAATGGGCAGCAACAGAGCAGTCTCCGAGATCGTGGAGAAGACCACTTCAGAGGACGCGGTTGAATTCTACCGTGCATTCTCGATTGCGGATGTTCGCATCGACTCTGTTCCGGAGTTTGATCTCGCTGAATCGGACTCAATTGAGGGAATTCAAGAAGCGGGAACCAGGCTCTTTGATCTGATGAAGCTGTCTGCCGATCACGACCTGATCGCAAACGAATGGGTCACAGGCTTTATCAGGACCTTCCGGTGCGCGGACCTGCTCATAGAGAAGACGGCTACGATGACAATCAACGACGCTATCGTCTGCACGTTTCTGCAGATGCTCGCAGAGACTCCTGACACATTCATTCAGACAAAATTTGGCAGGGAAAAGTCAATCGAGGTATCCGAACGTGCATTTGAGGTAATTTCCGGAAGCAGGGATCTGGATTCGATAAAACCCAGAGTTCATGAATTTGATGAGCGATTGATTCGTGAGAAGGTTAATCCTGGATCAACCGCGGATATCATAATCGGGGGATTGTTTGTTGCACTGGTGCGGGGGCTTGAGGTTTAGCAGACGGTGACACAATCCGGGCGGTTTGGTTATGTCCCGGATTGGTATACTCTGCATTTTGGCTCTCTGATATCTCGCGTTGCGGTGTTCAAACGACCAGCCACATCAGTTATTCACCAAAACTTGCTCTACTCTAATTTTGAGGAGTTTTATCTAGAATTTGGTCTATTTCTGCCAGTTTTTATCATGAATGACACGTTTGGACGAATGACACTAATTTATTCCGGTTTAGCATCCGTGCAATTCGTTCAAACGTGTTATTCGTGATCTCTAAGCACTTAAGATCGCACAGGCACAATTCATCTGCGAGATGTTCGCACTCGCAAATTGTCAAAGAGCCGTTTTTTTTTTGCGATTTGTTATCTTGGGGCGCATTCAAAATTTCCTGGTTCTGCCGTTTTCTGTGGTCGCTATCGGCAGCCTTCGCGTGTGTGGGGTCGCGGGCACCTCTCCGTGTCTCTGCGCCGTTGCGTTAAATCAGAGAAACGCGAAGGCGCGAAGGCGCGAAGGATGAATAAGTCTCTTCCGACATCTTTTGAAAACCACAGAATCCATCAGAATCAGAAAATTTCCCGCAATACTACGGAGAAATACATACTATATAGATCACCTATATAAATATTGGGGTAAACTACATATACCCCAATCAATGATATGATGGCAATGATATCGACGACAGAAGAGATTACCGGATCGTTGAAGATGATCGTCAGATTCATGGTGGATATTTTGCGTATACCAAATTCAGCAAGAGCGAACGCCCGCATGACAATGCTTCGAAGACATGGAAACGCATGAACCGGAAAATCAGCGAAAAAATAATCGAAATGCTTCTGTTCGCATCAGCAGCGACCGCAATTATAATTGTTGCACTGATTTTGATCTTTCTCGTAAAAGAGGGTCTCCCGATCCTCACAAAAGTGGGAGTCATCGATTTCTGTCTCGGGATGCGGTGGAATCCGATTGCAATGGTCGGGGATCCCACCTACGGGATCTTTCCTATGATTGTCGGATCGTTCTATGTTGCGATCGGATCGCTCGTCCTTGCCGTGCCGTTCGGGATTGCGTGCGCAGTCTTTCTTGCCGAGATCGCACCGTCGTGGGCACGGTCTCTTATCAAGCACTCAATCGAACTTCTGGTCGGAATCCCATCCGTGATCCTCGGGTTCGTCGGACTTGTGCTGCTCGTCCCGTTCATCAAAGATCATTTCGGAGGATGGGGCTTCTCCATCCTCGCATCTTCGATCATCCTTGCGATAATGGCACTTCCACGCATCATTAGCATATCCGACGATGCGATCAGGGCGGTTCCGAAGGATTACCGGGATGCGTCGCTTGCGCTCGGTGCAACACACTGGTACACGATCAGAAAAGTGATCCTGCCGAGCGCACGATCCGGGATTGTTGCAGCAGTCATCCTCGCAATGGCTACCTCCATCGGCGAGACGATGGCGGTTCTGATGGTCGCTGGCAACGTCTCGATGCTTCCGTCGCCGATCTACGACATCCTTGATCCGGTCAGACCGATGACCTCGAATATCGCACTCGAGATGAGTTATGCTACAGGGGACCATGCGTGCGCCCTCTTTGCAACCGGAATTGTACTCTTTATCGTGGTTGCTGTACTGAATGTGATCTCGCACAGGGCTCTGAAATCGAGGATGGGGGTGGAACGGTGACCGCGTTGATCTCGCCAGTAACGGCGGATAAAGCAGCAAAGGTTGCGCTGTGGGTGTCTGCTGGCATAGCCCTCCTGATTCTGGCAGTTATTCTTGGTTATATCGTGGTTCAGGGTGTTCACGTGATAACTCTCTCTTTCTTGCTCGAATCACCGAGACTCAGCGGAGCGGAGGGTGGCATTCTCCCCGCAATCGTCGGCACGTTCTGGCTGATGGTGGTTGCGATGCTCTCATCGGTTCCCATCGGAATCGGCGCTGCGGTATATCTTGCCGAGTATGCTCCGAAGAGTGCTGTTACCGCCGTAATCAGCTTCGGTGTCGAGTGTCTGGCAGGTGTGCCCTCCATTGTGATAGGACTGTTCGGATATGCGTTCCTCTCAATCTATCTCGGATTTGGTTTTTCGGTTCTCTCGGGCGGGCTTGCGCTCATGTTTATGGTGCTGCCATGGATCGTCAGAGTATCAGAGGAGTCGATCAAGACTGTGCCGAACGCGTTTCGTGAGGCAAGCCTTGCGCTCGGCGCAACAAAGTGGCAGACCGTGCGAAGAGTGGTGCTCCCGAGTGCAATTCCCGGCATCACGACAGGAGTCATACTCGGAATCGGAAAAGCGATCGGGGAGACCGCGGTGATCATGTTCACAGCCGGGTCATCGCTTCTGATGCCAATGTCCCTCCTTGATCCGGTGCGTGCGCTGCCATATCACATATATATCCTCGCGTCAGAGGGCATATCCAATCCAATGGCGTACGGCAGTTCGATTGTGCTGCTCGCAATGGTGCTTGCGATTAACCTTGCAGCGATTGCGATCCAGCGGCATTACGGGAGACATTATGTCAGAAATTGAAATCGAGAGCAAGGACTTAAACCTCTGGTACGGCACTGAGCAGGCGCTAAAAGAGATCACAATGGCGGTACCGACTAAGAAGGTGACTGCGATAATCGGACCATCGGGCTGCGGCAAGTCCACGTTCATCCGCTGCATCAACCGGATGAATGACTTGATCAAGGACTGTCGCGTAACCGGTGAGTTACTCTTTGAGGGCATGAATATCTACGACAGGAGCGTGGACGTGGCGACACTCAGAAAGAAGATCGGAATGGTATTTCAGAAGCCCAATCCGTTCCCGATGTCGATATACGACAATGTCGCCTACGGACCCCGCCTGCACGGTGTTAAAGAGCGCGAAGAGCTCGACAGAATCGTTGAGGAGAGCCTGAAAGCTGCTGCGCTCTGGGACGAGGTTGCAGGAATTCCTGACAGGTCCGCGCTCGGTCTGAGCGGCGGACAGCAGCAGCGGCTCTGCATCGCACGGACGCTTGCGGTTGCGCCAAAGGTCGTGCTATTTGATGAGCCGTGCAGTGCGCTCGACCCGATCTCGACTGCCAAGATCGAGGATCTGATCAACAACTTAAAACGCGACTACACAATCATAATCGTCACGCACAACATGCAGCAGGCTGCCCGGGTCTCTGATTACACTGCGTTCTTTTTGCTTGGCGAGATAATCGAGTTCGGGAAGACGAAACAGATCTTCGAGATGCCTGCGAGGAAGAGTACAGAGGATTACATCACCGGACGGTTCGGGTGACGCTGTGAAATATCATCGTCCTCCTGTGGGATGCCCTTACTGAAACAGGGCACAATCGAAAATTCCAGTGAAATACACCCAGAGATTTTTGTTCTTTGCGCCATCGCGTCTTTGCGTCTTTGCGTTATTGTTTTTCAATTTAACGCAAGGGCGCAAAGGTGCAGAGACGCGAAGAGTGTTGTCAATCGCGGTCTTCACGTCTTTTGTGTTGTTGTACATCCAACGGACCATTGACGGAAATCACTGGATTTCCAGACAGTGCCCTGAAACAGTATGTGTTTATACTCAGCACCGGCATAAACTGCGCTTTTTTTATTGGTTGAACCAAACTGATACAACCCACAAACAAGGACTCAGCGCCTTGCTTACACTACGGTTTCGGAGATTTGAAAAAGCTCAAGTTGTGGCGGTGTGAAGTATAGCTGATACGAAAAACACTATATCATGACTTTCGAATAAATCAAATTTTACACCATCCTAAATGTCACAATCATATAGGATCTACACATATCATACATCAAATGTCAGAAGAAGAACGAATATGTGGGATCCTATACCACTTTGTCAGATTACCCACCCATTCGGGCGCTTGATGGTGGTTTTGTTTTCCAAACGGTTTGAGGTCATGCCACCGCCTGCTGTTGATTTGTCTGTAATGTGACAAAGTAAGACTAAACAGCATCAAAAATATCAAAGAGTCAAAACTCCCCATCACAACATATTTTAAACAGAATTCTGTTCCGTTTACTCGCAAACAATACTATCGCTATTGCAAGATTCTTAAGAAATCTGGCGAAGATGGACTTCAGGATAAAAGAAAAGATGGGAATTACACGAAACTGACAGAACGGATAAACTTTTCTGATTCTGATGGATTCTGTGGTTTCCAATCTTTGCGCCCTTGCGTCATCGCGTCTTTGCGTTCCTCTGATATAACGCAAGGTCGCAAAGTCGCAGAGACGCAAAGTTGAGAGAGATGCGCCCGCGTTTTTTGCATACGCGAGGGAGCTACCGTTAGCGACCACAGAAAACGTCAGAACCAGAAACTTTTAAAGCAAATCATAGTTGCGAAGGGTGGTGAGTTGCCCATGTCAGGTACATGGCACAAAGACCTGCCATACCTCTTGGCATCCATGGGAATTGTTTCAGAGGAACTATCCGATGAACTCTACAGATATCTGACGTTCAGACACTTTTTCGTCCATGCTTATGGGTTCATGATCGAGGAGACCCATCTGGAAGACATTGTCAATAACATTCCAGAGATCTGGTCGCAATTTCTATCGGAAACAGACAACTATCCAAAGGCGTAAGATTGGTGACTTTTCAATTGCAATCTCCACGACTTCACACATACCCGTATTCCCGGTACGTGAGATCCAGTTCCTGCTTCAGCTTTGAGAGGTACAGTCCGTATATCTCATGAGAAAAATCGATCCATCCGTGTTCCTGGGACAACATCTCCTCAAACTCCTTCTCCGACTCAGTTTCCCCTTTGACGCCGAGATCTTTTATGGAATCCCAGTTCACCTCGAGATATTCAAAGAGCGAGGTCTCTGCAAAGGTCTTTGGCACGAGAGGGGATGATGTCACAATCTCATTCATCAATCCATGCTCCTTTACGCGCTCCTCGTCCGTGATTCCGGATCGCTCGATTGCGGGCGGAATCGCCTGCTCACTGATCGTGCGTTTTTCATCAACTCTGAGATACTTGTGCCCGTGTAAATCCATGTGCTCGGTGTACATCTTGTTCTGGGTCAGTTCGTGTTCGAGTGCAAAATGCAGTTCATGCTCGCTTGCCCGCTCGATGTATGTCCGGTTGATTGCGATGATTGGGAACCAGTATATCTTGAAGAAGAAACGTCTGTTCATCGCAAACGCGTAGTCGAGAACCCCCGGATGCTGCGCGAAGATTGACGGCGTGAACGAGACGGCGTCCATCGACAACAGGAGAATGTTTTGTAACCGGTCACGTCCGACCATCTCATCGACCTGTGTACGGCGATCTCCGGTGATCGCAGTGTACATCGACGGGGGATCGTTTTGGTACCGTTCATAGCGTCCGAGTATCGCCTCTATCTCGGATCTCTCGAGATGTTTCATCGATTCCGCAACGCTGGATGCGACCGATTCGATCCAGGTGCGGTAGTTCCGTTCGAACAATTCCCGGTCCTTCTCGCCGAACATGTTGGTACTGTATGGGACAGTGGTTAATGAAGCTAACGCAAATCATTAATACGATCGCCGCCAATATTTTTTGTAATGGGGTTTGGAATATCTGTTGCCACGGCAATCATTGCTATCGGGCTGATCCTGACCGCAACCGTGCACTACGAACGTGTCAGCAATAGTTGTGAGTCGCTGCGGGATGCCAGAGACGAGAAGCATGCGATGAGGCTATCCGAACTGGATACCGCAATTGGGGTGTACAGTACCTCGCAATACCACTATGAGGATCAAGGGGGAATTGCGAACACGTCCGGAAGCGATAATTTTTACATCAAAAATACCGGAACGACCTCTATTGACAAAGCCGATCTCATCGTGCTCGTAAATGGCGCAAGCGACAGCTTCAACCCGGAATTGTCCGGATGGGCATATCCTGGAGATGGGTTTCAGGCGACGCTCGATCTGGACATCGGCGATGATGTGAAGATCGTGACCGCGAACGGAAGATCGGCTCATGCAGGGGTGGTCTGAATGGCAGGAATGCCTGCATCACAGGCGATCTTCTTCATCGCATCGGTAATCATCGCATCCGTTGTTGTGGTTGCGTTGTACGGAACTACAGGCTCGCTATCGGGCGCTGTGGTTGTGAGAAACTCCCACCTCACCGATCAATTGAAAAGCGAGATTGTGATCATCAATGACCCGGCTGCATCCTCGCATCCGGGAGTGTATGTGCTGAATACGGGGAAGACGTCGCTTGACAATTCGACAGACACCATAGCGCTTCTGGTCAACGGGGTGTACCAGACGATTCTCACGTCCGATATCGAGAACGATGACGGCGATCTCCAGTGGGATCCCGCAGAGGTTGTGAATCTCACAATTTCCGGCGTAAATCCTGCAGGAAAGTCCATAAAAGTGGTCGTCGCAAACGGGGTGTCGGATACGGAGCAGCTATGAAGAAACTATGATGATCGATGATTGCAGAGCGGACGTCGGTGCCAGCATACTGATCCTCTTCATCGCAACGATTTTGATCACCGGAATCGTTGTGACCGCGCTGACCGGTACAACCAACATGTTCGTAAATAAAGCTGCGAAGACCGGAGACGAGTCAAAAGAGCGTGTGGCAACCGGAATCACTATCCTATCCGTGAGCGGAAAGATGACTGGTGATGGCATTTCCAGCTTTGGCATACTCATCGAACCGATCACAGGGAGCGGAATTATCACAATCGATGCTCTGGTCATCAGGGTCGGCGTAGCCGGCAGGACTCCTGTGTTTTTGAGATACAACAAGACCTCGGACTCCTACGGAGATGGTTTCTTCAATGTCAGCCGGTGGATACGGATAAAAGGCGATGCAGCAGATAGGGCGGACGATCCATACATCGAATGCGGTGATATGATCGAGCTTGGCATTGACACAACCGCGAGCGCGTCCGATTTCAGCCCGAACACTGAAATTACGATCCTGCTCCTGCTTGAGGAAGGTTTCGATGCCAGAACTGAGTTCAGAACGCCGCTCACATACGTTTCTGGCGAATATGTGGAGTTGCACGGCTGAAAACCTGGGAGGGGGTTGCCAGGGGATGCCGTGGGGCAGGAAGGTCATTCGACTCCATCGTCCCGGCTGCTGGCTGCCGCCCGCACAATCATCAGCGCGGTGATGCGCCCGTCGCCGTTCACGTCTGCCGCGGGGTTTTGTGCGCCGGTGGCTGCGAGCTGGAGCGCGATCGCGGCGTCTGTGGGGGTGATCCGGTCATCGCCGTTGAGGTCGCCGTTCTGCGGCGGGGT
>JGI12150J12686_101869_pt1 | contig 10124 bp, 8 predicted proteins | sample ANMFosRound1_FD_12686 | JGI IMG/M metagenome (IMG submission 12686)
CGACTCTAGAGGATCCCACCAAAACCGGCGCGGAGATCGGTTCTGGCAACGGATGATTATGCGTGTCTCGGATGCGGGAACTGCGTTATAGTCTGTCCTGTCAACGCGGCATCAGACCCGTTCCTTGCCGCAGGGCATTTGAACGAACTGGACGGAAAGCCGCTTCTTGAGATTGTGAACGGCACTGTTACGGTGTACGATCAGGATCTCTGTGGAGGATGCGGCGCATGTGCCATGATCTGTCCTGTGGACGCTATATGGCTTGAGAAAAAGGAGGCGTGAATCATGGCTGGAAATGGCAATGGAAACGGGAACGGAAACGGAACAATCGCAATCAAGAATGGCTACGTCTTTGACCCCTTAAATGAGATCGACGGGGAGATGATGGATGTCTTTATCAAGAACGGCAAGGTTGTGCGAGAACTAACCGATTCCGAGATGAAAGACGCGAAGGTGATCGATGCGAAGGGCATGACTGTTATGCCAGGCGGCGTTGACTCACACTCTCACATTGCAGGAGCAAAGGTCAACGGCGGACGGATGATGCGTCCTGAGGACAGTTACAAGTGGAACCGGAAGAAGACTCCGCTTACGCACTCTGGTTCAGGTTACACGGTGCCATCCGTCTACATGGAGGGATACGAGTACTCGCAGATGGGGTACACCACAGTCTTTGAAGCAGCAGTCCCGCCGCTTGAAGCCCGCCACACGCACGAAGAGATGCGCTCGATTCCGATGATCGATACGGGCGGCTACCTTGTGCTTGGCAACAACTGGTTTATCATGCGCTACCTGCGAGACGGCGAGATGGACCGGGCTTGCGCTTACGTTGCGTGGATGATGAAGGCTCACAAGACCTACGGGATCAAGTGCGTGAACCCGGCAGGAGTTGAGAACTGGGGCTGGGGACAGAACGTCGGATCGCTTGATGAGGCGAACATCCACTTCGAGATCACGCCCCGGGAAGTCATAGAGGGCTTGTGCGAGATTAATGAGCGTCTCGGTCTTCCGATGGCGATGCATCTGCACTGCAACAACTTAGGTCAGCCAGGATGCTTCGAGATCACACGGGACTCGCTTAAGATTCCAAGCCAGATCAAGCCGAACCAGAACCTCGATGTCGAGTGGGCAGAGACAAAAGTCAATCCTAAGAGGCTGGAATCGGTCTATCTTACTCATGCGCAGTTCAACAGCTTCGGCGGAACCAGCTGGGGCGACTTCGAGTCCGGAACAAAGGAAGTCATTGATCATGTGAACAAGACCGATTACATTGTTATGGACAGTGGCTGCGTTCCTTTCGGTGAAGCGACGGTCATGACCGGTGACGGGCCGGCAATACACAACCTGTACGCTCTTACTGGCAACAAATGGTCGAATACCGATGTTGAGCTGGAATGCGGATCTGGTATACTTCCGTTCACGTACCTCAAGAGTAACCCGATACACAGTGTCCAGTGGGCGATGGGTCTTGAGATTCTCTTGCTCGTGAAAGACACGTGGAAGTCTATCATGACGACAGATCACCCGAATGGCGGCACGTTCCTGAAGTACCCGCTTGTGATGGCATGGCTCATGTCGCAGGCTGCACGGAATGCAACCTTTGATGAGTGCCACGCATGGGCACATGACAGAAGCGACCTTGGTGCAGTGGACCGGGAGATGTCACTCTACGATATCGCGATTCTGACCCGTGCAAACACCGCAAGGACGATTGGTCTGTCACACCGGAAGGGTAGTCTCGGCGTTGGTGCTGACGGAGATGTCACAATCTACAACATCGACCCGAAGAGCCTGAATGTTCGCGACCACGAGAATCTGGCAAAGAGCTTCGAGCAGGCAGAGTACACGGTCAAGGACGGCGAGATCGTATCAAGGAGGGGCGAGATCGTGGCGATCCCCGAGAAGCGGACGTATTACATCGACGTTGCTGCCAAGGATGCAGGTACGAAGGATATGCTCGCAGATGTTACGGAGTGGTTCAAGTACTACACGCTTGGCTTTGCCCACTATCCAACGCCTGACAGCTATCTCATGAACCCGACACCGATCAAAGTGAATGAGGAGGCGTGATAATCATGGCAGAAGTAACACTTACACCGAAAGGCGAGATTGGTATCATGGTTGAGGCAGAGGTGATCATACCTGATACCTTTGCCGGAAAGAGCGCAAGTGAGATTGGAGACCTGCTCGTATGGCAGGGTCCGAAAGAACTCCCCTTGGCAGATTTCTTTGATGTTAAGGGCGATTGCGGCAAAACTGCTGAGCAGACCTCGATTGTCATTGGCGGAGACGTATCAAGGGTCAAGCGGATCGGAAACGGCATGACCGCAGGCAAGATCACGATAAATGGCTCGGCAGGCATGCACGTTGGCGCGGAGATGAGTGGCGGCGAGATCACTGTCAATGGTGATGCCAACGCTTGGGCAGGAATGGAGATGAAAGGCGGACTTTTGCACATAACCGGAAATGCAAAGGACCATGCGGGCTGCGCTTACCGCGGAAGCTGGCACGGAATGACCGGCGGCAGACTCGTTATCGACGGCGATGCGGATAGCCAGGTCGGTGGCGGCATGAGCGGCGGCGAGATCGAGGTTCTGGGAAGCGTTCAGAACTTTTGCGGAATCCGCCAAAACGGCGGTCTGATCGTCATTCGTGGCGATGCTGTACGCGGTGTTGGGGCTGAGATGACCGGCGGCACAATCGTTGTCGGCGGTAGCATCACTAACTTCCTGGCAGGGTTTGAGCAGGTGGGATCGGAGAGCGATCTTCTACTTGATGGCGTCTCTTGCCCGGGCGAGTTCCTGAAGTTCAGCGGCGATAACGCAATCATTGCGTGGACAAAAGGCACGCTGTATGCGTCAAAGAACGCAAATGAGGGACTGTGAGACTCGGAGGTGACAAGAAATGGAAGCATTACTAAATACTGGCGGAACGATTGATGAGGGCAGGCTTGCCAAGGGCGGCAGCAAGATAACCGAAGACTACAAGCTCGAGTGTGCGGTCTGCTGGATCGCTCCTGAGGACTTTGATGCGATGGGCAGTCCTGAGAAGGTGCTCGTGACAAGCCGGGACGGCAAATATTCGGTTCCAGTCTTTACGAAGCGCACCGACTCGGTACGACCCGGCCACGTCTTCATGCCACGAGCGATCTGGGCAAATGTGGTCGTTGAGCCGGATACGTTCTCAACAGGATCGCCGCGGTACAAGGGAAGCAAGGTCACAGTCGAACCGACCACTGACGAGGTGCTCTCAACCGAAGACGTGGTTTTGAAAGTGTATGCGAAAGGAGGCGACTGATATGTTTACCAAGAATATTATATGTCCGGTCTGCGGAGGATCGTGTGATGATATCCAGGTGGAGCTTGGAGATGGCGAGATCACTGTCAGGAACGCGTGTAAGATGGGCAACGCCAAGTTCCAGGAGGTTGTTAGCTCCCACCGGCTGAGAGACCCTCTGATAAAAGAGAACGGCGAACTTACGAAGGCTGACTGGAACGACGCAATCACAAAAGCCGCTGAGATACTAACCGAGGCAGATCGCGCCCTGCTCTTCCTTGGAAGCGAGACCTCGTGTGAGGCTCAGGAGATCGGACTGCACATCGGAGAGTACCTTGGCGCCGCAGTGGACTCAAACGCTACTATATGCCACGGTCCGACTGTTATGGGAATCCAGGAGTCAGGCATCGTCGGTGCGACCGCGGGACAGTCCAAGAACAGGACGAATCTCTCCATATACTGGGGATGCAACGCTCTTGAGTCGATGCCAAGACACATGTCCAGATACGGCATCTTCCCGAGAGGCTACTGGACCAAACGCGGCAGGTTCGACCGGACTGTGATCTGTGTTGATCCGAGGAAGACGCCGACAGCGGAGGCAGCGGATCTTCATGTGCAGCTAAACCCCAACAGCGACTACGAGCTATTTAACGCACTCTCAACCATATTAAACGGAAAAGAACCGCATCCATCGGTTGCGGGGGTCACTGGTGTTCCAGTCTCTGTCATGAAAGAGATGGTTGAGATGATGAAGGCGAGTAACTTCGGAACCGTCTACGTGGGACTCGGCGTTGGCTCGTCATACGGCAAGCACAGGAACGTTGAGGCTGCCTTGAATCTCATAAAGGAACTGAACAACCACACGAAGTTCTCGATAGGTGCGCTTCGGGGTCACTGCAACGTTGCTGGCTTTAACCAGATCGCATCCTACCTATACGGCTACCCGTTCGGTCTCGACTTTGCCAAAGGCTACCCGAGGTTCAATCCGGGCGAGTACACGATGGTGGACGTGCTGCGAGACCGCGATGTGGATGCCGCGTTTGTGATGTGTGCTGATCTTGTCTGCCACATCCCTGCGGACCCTGCATCGTATCTCTGTGAGATACCGCTTGTGTGCCTCGATATTGCGCCGTGCCCGACGACGATTGCGTCTGATGTGGTGCTGCCGGGTGTTATCGATGCGATGGAGTGTTCAGGCACGTTCTACCGGCTGGATAACGTGCCGGTCTACTTCGAGGGGTTCACTGACTCGCCGTTTTCGTTTACGAAGAGTAACGAGGACACGATGCAGCAGCTCTTTGATAAGATCAAGAAGATGGCGTAGAATAGGATTGATGTGGGCGAGATGCGAATCGTTCACATCGCCAACCTTTTTTTTCAGGAGGTGTTTGGGCTTTTATTATCTTCTGGAACGGGTTTGAAAAACCACAGAGAGCACAGAGGACACAGAGAAAACAGCAACTCTCTGTGCTCTCCGCGTCCTCTGTGGTTAATCTTCTTTGTCACAACCCAAAGCACTTGGAAGAAAGTAAAAAGCCATGAATGCGCCTGGGGCTTTCTAAGATGTATGCAGTGATAATAGAGAAATTCGAGAGGATTGTGGCAGAGAACGATCTGCTGGACGAGACGGTGGTTATCAGAGCGAAGCCACTGACTCCGGAAGAGGCTATAGGGACTCCTGAGAGCGAGGACTTCCCGATACTGAAAGGTGTCGAGCGGCTGATGCAGGCGGAGTTTGCAGGCAGCTTTGGTCAGGCGTTCACAGACATGTATGGCGACTTTGAGGGGACGCTTCAGGACGTTCTCGCTATGGAACTTACGAATAACTACCGGAGGGCGATCTTTGTTGAGTATAGTATTTTATAAAATTTGTACTAAGATAATCCATAAGCTTTATATAGGATTGTATTTTTAGTTAATGTGCATGGAGTGCAGAGAACCTCGCCATAATCAACATACGGTTTCACTTTTGACTGACCATATAGTTGTCTTGCCGAAGGTAAGCCGAACGCGAAAACGCGATGCACAGGCTCCGTACTTAAGTCCGGGGTTTAGTGACTTATGATACGATGCATGGATGTCCTGCTACATGTGAAATGTTCATTGCGGGGTGGAGTGGGCTGCGAGATGGCTTTTTTTGTGCATCCTTGAATAATTTGGACCAGAATAAAAGTCATGACGCTAAAATTGGGGCACGGATAAAACTTATGCTTTTACAAAATAAACAAATACTATGCATGTAACAAAAATTATCATAGAGAATTTTAAATGTTTTGAAGGGAGATTCCCCTTAGAACTGAATAAAGGTCTTAATATATTAGTTGGTGATAATGAATCAGGAAAATCAACTATTTTAGAAGCAATTCACCTTGCTCTTTCTGGGTGGATTTATGGAAAGCATTTAAGAACTGAACTTACTCAATCACTTTTTAATAGCAGAGTTATTTATAACTATTTGGAGGGTCTTAAAACTCAAAATCGTTTATTGCCCCCTCAAATTTTAATTGAATTATTTTTTGAAATTGAAAATGATTCTCAAAAAGCATTGTTTGAGGGAAATGGAAATAGTACCAAACAAAAGGCATGTGGAATACAATTTAAAATATCATTCAACGAAAAATATCAGACTGAATATGAGCTTCTGTTGGGTTCTGGAGACGAAATAAACTCACTTCCAATAGAATTTTACGATTTTTCTTGGTCGTCATTTGCTCGCGATGACAGACTTACACCGAAAATTATTCCGTTTAAATCTGCCTTAATAGATTCATCAAATAATCGTTATCAAAGTGGATCCGATGTTTATATTTCACGCATTATCCGCGATCTTTTGACAGATGAGCAAAAAGTAAAAATTTCTCAAGCTCACAGAAAATTAAAAGATTCATTTGCAGAAGATGATTCTATCCAGGAAATAAATAAAGAACTTAAACAGAAACATATATCTGATAAAAACGTCGAGTTATCTGTTGATGTATCCACAAAAACCGCGTGGGAAACAAGTCTAACGACATATTTGGACAATATACCATTTAACTGTATAGGAAGGGGTGAGCAGTGTTTGGTGAAGACAAAACTTGCTCTCAGCCATAAAAAATCACTGGAAGCGAGCATAATATTGCTTGAAGAACCAGAAAATCACTTATCTCATTCAAAGTTGAATAAATTTATTAAACATATCAAAGCAAGTCATAATGAGAAACAGATCATCATTTCTACTCATAGCAGTTTTGTGGCAAATAAACTTGGATTAAGAAGTTTAATCTTGTTAAACACAGATCAAGCAACAAATAAAAGAATCGAGAGTAGACTAACTGACTTGGACGAGACCACTAAAAAATATTTTGAAAAACTCGCAGGTTTCGACACCCTAAGAATGATTCTTTGCAGAAAGGCAATTTTAGTAGAAGGTCCTTCAGACGAACTGATAGTACAAAAAGCATATTTGAAGCAAAAAGAAAACTTACCAATCGAAGACGAAGTCGATGTTGTTTCTGTTGGGACATCTTTTTTGAGATTCTTAGAAATTGCAGAAAAAATAAAAAAGCCAATTGTAGTAGTTACTGATAATGATGGTGATTTTGAAAATAAAATAACAGGAAAATATAAACCTTACGAAGATTGTGCAACAATTAAAATTTGTGCAGATTCAAACAACGATTTGAATACATTGGAGCCACAACTTGTTGACGTAAACAAAGATCAACTGAATGTTTTAAGAGAAGTTTTAGAAATTGAAGAAACGAAATATCCCGATGAAAATTCTATAATTAAATATATGAAAGGTCACAAAACAGATTGTGCGTTAAAAATTTTTGATACATCTAAAGATGTAAAATTTCCTAAATACATTTTAGATGCAATCAGCTGGGAATATGAACAACAATAAACTGATAATTGCGGCTGCTGGTTCTGGAAAAACCACTTACTTAATAGAGCAAGCATTAAAAGTTAAGGAAGAAAATGCTTTGATTACGACTTATACAGAAGCAAACGAAGAAGAAATCAGAAAAAAATTTATTGAAAAAAAGGGCTATATTCCACGCAATATTACGATTCAAACTTGGTTTTCTTTTTTATTGCAACATGGTGTAAGACCATATCAAAGTGAAATGAATGATGAATTACACGAAAGAAAAATTGGCTTTCATCTTACTGATCAACTTTCTATAACTCATAAAGGATCAAATGGAAAAACCTATTCTTACGGAGAAAAAAAACACTTTTTTCGGTTTTATTTTACATCAAAGAAAGATTTAAAAATTCATTCAGATCAGATTTCAAAATTTATTGTTGAGTGTGACAAAAAAGTAGATGGGGGAGTAATTAATAGAATTTCCAGAATTTATCCACATATTTTTATCGACGAAGTACAAGATTTAGCTGGCTGGGAACTTGAAATTTTAAAATTACTTTTTAATACACCATCGAATATTTTGTTGGTGGGTGATCCGAGACAAGTAACATATCTCACTCACCATCCCAAAAAATATCCAAAATATAAAGATGGAAAAATTGATGAATTCATCAATGACAAATGCAAGAAGGATATTTGCGAGATAGACACAAAAACGCTTAGTAAATCACATAGAAACAATAAATATATTTGTGATTTTTCATCAAAATTATTTCAGGAATATGAGCCTTGTCAGCCTTGTGAGTGCAAAAAATGTAGGGATTACTCAGTAGACCGTGAAGGAGTTTTTTTAGTAAAAAAAGAAGATGTCCAAAAATACTGTGAGAAATTTTCTCCTACTATACTAAGATGGGATAGGGCAATATTTCCAGAGTGGAATTATGGGAAATCGAAAGGACTAACATTTGATAGAGTTTTAATTTATCCAACGGATCCAATAAAAAAATGGCTTAAAAATAATAATAAAACTTTAGAACCAAGTAGTCGTTGTAAATTTTATGTTGCAATTACAAGGGCAAAGTATAGTGTAGGAATAGTTTATGACTACAATGATGCTGACGAATTTGAAGGGGTTAAAAAGTATAGTACAAATGTTCATGTAAAGAAACAAGAAGTTTTAGAAAAATGGATCTAGCTCCTTTTGTTCCCTCTTACGTTTTTCCAAAACAAAAACAAAATTTATGAATTATTAAATGAAAATGCCTATTAAAATTAGTTCGTTTTAAAAAATATTTTTAAACTCACTCCGCTGCGCTCTCCTCCTTTCAGTCGTCGGGACGTATAACAAGAGATAAAAGATTCCTTTTCACTCCATCCAAATTTGCTCCATTCCGTACCGCAAACTTATTTTATCCTTCTTCCGTTATGCTCACTTCATAAAGAGTTCATAGTTATATGAACTCAGAATAAAAATTCGCTGATTTCACAAACATATGGAATTTTATTTCCAAGACGTTATTAGGGATTGTAAATACTAAAAGTTGCCACTCTCACTATTTTCGTGCCCATTTTTGCCGATAAAAGGCTAAAAAACAAAAAGCAATGAGAGACCTCATGCACCCGCGTCAGGATGCCCCGTTTTTCGAAAACGGGGTCGGTGACGTAAGTCTCCGCCCTATCGGACCGCCCGACGCCCGGACCGCACAGGGGCAGCGTCAAAGACCGGGCATCCAAACAGATTGAGTTGTACCCAATTTGGGTACAACTGAAATTGCAATCACCGGATGGTAAGCATCCGCAACAGATTTTCGCAAACACCAAAAGCCACACCATACGGACCGGAACCGCCGCCACACCACCCATGCACCAGACCGCACTCAAATACGAGACGACAGCCCCGGACGGCGGCAGGCTGGAACTGTTTTGGTCAGGCGTTCACAGACCTGTATGGCGACTTTGAGGGAACGCTTCAGGACGTTCTCGCTATGGAACTTAACAATAACTACAAGAGAGCGATCTTTGTTGCAACGCTGAATGCGGCGATGCGGCATCTTGGGATGATCGAGGGAAGCGTTCGCTGCAAGGACAAGGGTCCTGTCTGGATCTGCTCGAGTTTCTTGAGGGGTACCGGGGGGCGAGGATCGTACTGGTCGGATTTCAGCCGGTTCATGCACGGCGCTGTTCTGAACGATGCGAACTCAGGATGCGGGATATGGACCCGGAGAACGTCGGAAAGGATAAGTTTGGTGTTGTGGTGCTGGATGGTGGTGCGAAAGCGGAAGAGGTGTTGCGGTGGTGCGATCTGGCTCTTGTTACGGGGATGACGGTCGTTAATGGGACGCTTGAGCCGATACTGGAGGCTGCGGGGGCGAAGGCGGTCTTTTATGGGATCAGCATCGCGGGGGTCGCTGAGTTGCTGGGTCTCGAGCGGTTCTGTCCACGATCGACGTGATGTTGGGTGATTTTTGTTGAGTCTGGTATTTTATAAAATTTGTACTAAGATACTCCATAAGCTTTATATAGGATTGCATTTCTGGTTAATGTGCATGGAACGCAGAGAACCTCGCCATAATCGACATACGGTTTCACTTTTGACGGACCATATAGCAGTCTCGCTGAAGGTAAGCCGAACGCGAGGGGTGCGATGTACGGGCTCTGTACTTAAGTGCGGGGTTTGGTGACTTCTAAAATGGAAAGAAAAAAGAAAGAATCGAAAAGATTATATAGAGAAAAACTTTGTAAGGTGCGTGATGTTGAATGGCACTAAAAGATGTTGCTACAGTTTTAACAATAATTGTAGCCATTATTGCAATATTCACATCTCTATCAGGACTTTTGGACCCAAGTCAAGGCCCAATACCAACACCAACACCAATACAAACACAAACACAAACACCAATACAAACACCAATACAAACACAAACACCAATACAAACACAAACACCAATACAAACACAAACACCAATACAAACACAAACACCAATACAAACAC
>JGI12150J12686_103047_pt1 | contig 9671 bp, 7 predicted proteins | sample ANMFosRound1_FD_12686 | JGI IMG/M metagenome (IMG submission 12686)
GGTTGTGGCATCATGTACGCCGCGGACACATGAGCCCACGTTCAGGGCATGCTGTAAGGAGGCTGGTGTCAACCCGTACCAGTTCGAGTTCGTGAACATCCGTGACCAGTGCTCATGGATTCACATGTGGGATTGGGAAGGCGCGACAGCCAAGGCAAAGGACCTCGTCCGGATGGGTGTTGCCCGCTCTCGGTTACTCGAGCCACTCGAGGAGTCATCCGTACCGGTTGACCAGAACGTGCTTGTGATTGGAGCTGGTGTCGCAGGAATGCAGGCAGCAATCGACTTTGGCGACATGGGCTACAACGTATATCTTGTCGAGAAGGGACCATCGATTGGTGGCAGGATGGCACGGTTTGACAAGGTATTCCCGACGAACGACTGCTCGATCTGCATCCTCGGACCAAAGATGGTCGAGGTTGCACGAAACAAGAACATCAACATCATGTCGTACTCGGAGGTTACCGATGTGGAGGGTTTTGTCGGCAACTTCGAGGTGACTGTGCTACACAAGCCGCGTTATCTTGACACAGACATCTGCACGGGCTGCGGCTCATGCCAGGAGGTCTGTCCTGTCGAGCTTCCGAGCGAGTTCAACGAGAACTTCGGGACCAGAAAGGCGATATACATCCCGTTCCCACAGGCGGTCCCGATGCGAGCAGTGCTTGACAAGGATAACTGCATCGGATGCAAGGCATGCGAGAAAGCCTGTGAGCCTGGCGCGATCAGGTATGATCAAGAACCGATCTACGAGAAGCTCAAGGTCGGCGTGATCACAGTCGCGGTCGGGATGGATGCGTTTGATCCGCTGCCACACAACAACTATGGCTACGGGCTTTACGACAACGTGATAACCACGATGGAGTTTGAACGCTTGCTCAATGCCGCAGGACCTACAGGCGGACATGTGGTGCGACCATCAGACGCTGTTGAGCCGATTACGGTCGGATTCATCAACTGTGTCGGATCAAGGGATGTGAACGAGAACATCTACTGCTCCGGGGGAGTTTGCTGCATGTTCTCAATCAAGAACGCGCAGCTCTTAAAGGAGAAGCGACCTGAAACGAACCACTTCGTCTTCTACATGGACATACGCTCGACCATGAGGGGCTTTGAAGAGGCATACAACCGTGCACGTGACCTTGGTGTCAAGTTCATCAGGGGCAAGCCTGTCGAGATCACAGAGAAGGAGAACGGAAACCTCGTCGTGAGAGCCGAGGACACCCTAAAAGGCGAGATCGTGAATGTGGAGGTCGATCTTTTAGTACTCGGAACAGGACTTGTCCCGAACGAGGGCATTTCCGAGATGGGAAGCATCCTCAAGCTGCCAAGATCGGCAGACGGCTTCTTAACAGAACTGCATCCAAAGCTTGCGCCGGTTGACACGACCACAGACGGCGTATTCGTTGCAGGATGTGCAGCAGGTCCGAGAGATATCGCTTATGCGACCGCTCACGGCAGCGCAACAGCAGGACGTGCGACGAGACTTCTTTCGGTGGGATCGGCTCCGATCATGGGGATCACCGCAAGAATCGACGAAGACAAGTGCGTGGTCTGCGGCGTCTGCGTGGACAAGTGCCCGTACGGGGTCTTTGAGATCGTCGGAACGAACGGCGACCGTCGCATCAATGTTGTCGAGGCTCTCTGCAAGGGCTGCGGTACCTGTGTTACCGCGTGCCCGACAGGTGCGCTCGAACAGAGCCACTTCAAGAACGATCAGGTGCTGGCACAGGTCAGAAACGTCTTCCAGTACGGAGGTGAGTGAAAAATGGCAGAAGCAACAGCGACAGGAACAACCGGAACTGATGAATGGCAGCCAAAGATCGTTATGTTCTGCTGTAACTGGTGTTCATACGGAGGAGCTGACTCTGCAGGAATGGGCAGGTTCCAGCAGCCGCCAACGGTGCGTGTGATACGGGTGATGTGTTCTGGCAGAATGGATCCGATGTTCATCTTAAATGCGTTCCTTGAGGGCGCAGACGGAGTTATCTTCTCAGGATGCCACATCGGAGACTGTCACTACGTGAACGGCAACTACAAGGCAACGATCAAGTACAAATTCTTAAAAGCGATGGTGAACGAGCTCGGACTCGAGGATGAGCGGCTCAAACTCGACTGGATCTCGGCATCAGAGGGCGAGCGGTACGCAAACGTCGTAACCGAGTTCACAGAGCAGATCAAGAAGGTAGGACCAAGTCCACTCAAGCCAGAAGGGGTGGTTTAAATGGATATAGGAGACTGTTACGTCGGATGGGCGACAGATGAGGACATCAGAACCCGCGGCGCATCAGGAGGTCTTGTTACCGCAATGCTTGCAGCAGCACTCGAGAAAGGGCTTGTCGAGGCAGTGGTTGTGCTAAAGAAGCTCGGAGAGTTCGAGGCGGTCCCGGTCGTGACATCAGACCCCGAAGAGGTCAAAGCAGCAGCCGGATCTATGCACTCGGTACCAATCGTGTTATCACGCTACCTCGAATACGGAACAAAGGTTGCGCTCCCTGCAAAGCCATGCGACGCAAGAAGCACAATCGAGCAGGCGAAGAGAGGGCAGGTGGACATTGACACGACATACATCGTGGGGCTGAACTGCGGCGGCACGATGCACCCGGCGATGACCCGAAAGATGCTTGATGTGATGTACAAGCTTGACCCGGAGGATATCGAGGGTGAGGAGATCGACAAAGGAAAGCTGATCTTCGAGACAAAGGACGGCGAGGAACACGCAATCAAGATCGACGAGCTTGAAGAAGAGGGTTACGGACGACGTGAATCCTGTCAATACTGTTTCACCAATATTCCGGTGATGGCAGACCTTGCCTGCGGAAACTGGGGCGTAATCGGCGACCTTGCAGGAAAAGGGACGTTTGTTGAGATCAACACCGAGAAAGGTATCGAGATACTCCAGAACGCAATCGATTCCGGAGCTGTTGAGGTCACCGAGGCTGATGAGAAGGGCAAAGCGATCAGGGCGAAGGTAGATGGCGCAATGATGAAGGTTGCAGCCGCTGCAAACGAGAAATATCTTGCACCGATTGAGGGAAGTCATCTCGACTACTACATGAATGCACTCAAGGATTGCATCAACTGCGGTGCATGCAAGACGGTCTGCCCGGTATGCGCATGTGGCGAGGGTGCGAAGTGCACAGAGTTCAGCTCAGCCGCAGACACATACAAGATGTCACTATTCCATCTTGTGCGGTTCGTGCACCTGATGGACTCATGCATCGGATGCGGGCAGTGCACCGATGTCTGTCCTGCCGATATTTCGCTGACGCACATCTACCAGAGGTTCGCAAGACCGATGCAGGATGAGTTTGAGTACAAACCAGGTATGGACATGACAACACCGCCGTTCTTCGGAGTTGACCTACTAGAGGAGGGGCACTGAGGTGCGAGGTGATTTAAATGAATGAGACTATATTTACTACAGTATGTCCTGGCTGCTCGATTGCGTGCGGGATGTACGTTCGCGAAAAGGACGACGGCACAATCGACATCGACTGGCGCAAGGACGCAGTTGTTAACGCAGGCAAACTCTGTAGATTCGGAGTGAGACTGTCAGCGAATCTCAAGAACGCAACCTCCAGAGTCGATGGAAACGAGGTCGAGTTCTCAGACGCGGTCACAGCAGCAGGAAAAGCGATCGGCGATGGAGCCACTTTCATATCGGTTGGAAACACAACATGTGCAGAACATCTTGCACTCATGAAACTTGCAGAGAGCAAGAGCGCTATTGTTAACACCGGAATGGGTGCGTTCTCATCTATTCCGTCTGAATGCCACCCAACGATGGGTGTTGGTGTCCCGCTCGACGCAATCGAGAATGCGAAGAAGATCGTACTCTTCATCGATCCGTACGAACAGTATCCTCTGCTCGTAAGAAGAATTCTTGCAGCAAAGAAGAACGGAGCAACGGTAACAGCTGTCGGCTGGAAGGCGGTAAGTCTTGCTGATGACAACAAGACTATTGATCCTGCCAACTACGAGTCTGATCTTGATCTTGACAGTGATTCGGTGATCATCGCAGAGCTTAACCCGAGCACTGATCCTGCACGTGTGATGGTGCTCCTCAACCTTGCGAAAGCATCAGGTGCAGCGATCATGTTCATGAAGCCGTTCGTGAATGCTGTCGGATGCGACATCGCAAGCAAGAAGACCGAGCAGAAGAGCCTTGACCAGATCATCGCAGAGATTAACCACGGCACAATCAAGACGCTTGTATGCCTGGACTCTGACTTAATCGAGATCATGCCAGACGAGACCGCTGTACGAGAGGCACTCGGGAAACTGGACAACCTGATCGTGATCACATCTCGGGCAAGTGCGATCACCGATGTTGCGAAGATCGTTATTGCAACCGAGCCATTCTACAAGAAGGCGGGAACCGTTGTGAACGCAGAAGGCAGGGCACTTCATAACAGCGGTGAGAGCACAGACGGCATCGATGCGATCGGAGCGATGATGGGGCAGCCAGTTGGCATGTACGATGAGATACATGCAACTTTGCTTGCGACACTTGGCATCGACGAAGTGGACGAGCGAGTCATCCCTACGTACGAGAAGCCGGAATACGGGGCAATGGACGCAAACCCAACAGCAGAGGCGGTCGAGACTGCGCTAGTGTATGCGGGCGGTCCGTTCTTCTGGAACGGTATCGTCGATGACAACGACTTTGTCGAGATGAACCTCGATATGGTCACCGCAAACTCACTTCTGAAGGGAATTCCTGCGAAGATCACGTCTGATAAGGGCGAGGCTGCTGTCAAATACAAGGTCTCGGATGTTGCTCCGGGCGTCGTGCTCTCGAATGTGAAGCTTCCGATGACAACAGGAATGGTAACGAGCGTCACGGTCTCGAGGTGATTGGAAATGGCAGAGAAAGAGAAGTTATCCAAAGAAGAAAAAGCTGCGCAGAACGCTGTAATCAAAGAGATCATGGCTGAATTCGGTCTCGAGGGTGTCACGAAGAAGCGGCTCATCCGGTTCATCGGGAACAACGAGAACTGGGACAAGCGGATGATCGGGTACCGGCTCAAGCGAGCGCTGATTGCAGAGACATACGCGGCGAAGCATCACTAGAAGTGGGATGGGTGTTCTGGCGGGCGGGAGACACGGGGTCTTCTGCCTGCCGAAGGGGGGGGGTTCACTTTCACCTTGCTTTTCAGCAGCAATTCTCATTTTGAAAATTCTCTCGGGCATCAACGACCCGAAACAGCAAAAAAAGATAAAATTGCAATAGTGTGTCTTTAAAAACATGTCACTTTTGTAAGTTATATCACATTAATTATTTACATAATGTACTGATAGTATGCGCCAAACAAAATGTCATTCCATAATTAGAATTGCTGGCTTTTCAGGAGATTTTATATAGGGGGAGTCCTGACGTAGCCTCGCATGGCGCGAAAAAAACTCCGTCACGACAGACACACGGTTTCGCTTATTGACCGTTATTTTGAGCAGTGTGATCAATTAGTAGGACCGAGGATTGCGCGTGATAAAACGGAAGCTGCCAAACTAAAACAGCATAGGAAAATTACACGAGTAGAGTTAGATCAATTGAAATCTCGTCAACAACGATTGTCTCATGTAAATGAGAAATTGCGACTATATAATATTTATGAAGGAGGTTTATATGTCATTTGATTTATTTTCACTTTTTGATTATTATTTAATTGAAGATGAATCTGGGATGTTTGATGATCCTACATTATTGGGGGCGGAGTTCGATAGACCTTATGATGCTCCATTGGATGAAGATCAAGAGTTTGAACTTTCAGAGGGTTATCTGGACGATCCACATGACATAGGGTCAGGTGAAGATATTGGTGCAGAGAGTGTGGTGATTACAGGTACTCCGGATGTGGATGGTCAGCACTGGTCATGGCAGGGGATAAATAAGTCATGTGCAATCGTTGCCCAGGAAGGGGTTATAGAATCGCTATTGGGCTATGATATTCCAAAAACTGAACTTGAACAGATGGCATATAACAACGGTTGGTATGATCCCAAAAGCGGCACCCCCATAGAATGTGTTGGTAATATTCTGGAAGCCTATGGTGTTCCTGTAGAACAGGGTCATGATAAGTCATTAACTGATATTTATAATGCTTTGGAAAATGGAGAAAAGGTCATTGTCGGATTGGATTGTAATGAAATATGGTATCCTGCAAGGGATTATTATGATCGCCCTGTCGAGTATATTGACACAGGACATGCTGTATGGATAACAGGAATGGACATGGATAAAGAAGGAAATCTGTCAGTTATCCTAAATGATTCAGGCACAATAGATGGAATGAGGAAAACTGTGAGCCTTGAAGATTTTAAGAATGCCTGGGATGATTTTGGCAACTTTGCTGTGATAACCAATCACCAATTATCTTCAACAGATGAAGGGGTGACAGACACGGGAATGCTTGGAGGTTACTATAACGCTGATGGTACGTACCATTACACATCAGACGGCACAGATCGTGATGTGGAGACTGGCAAAATTGTTAGACGCTGGTAAAAATTTTAATTAAGTGATTATCAGGGATGAGGTTAAAATGTCTGAAAGAAAACTAAAGTTGCTTGCGGAATTTGAAGAAAAACATAGGAAAAATGCACAAAAGATTGACAATATCTGGAAACTGATCAAATCTATACATTCCTCACCTGTATTGCGCGAATGGGTAACCCTTGAATCAGAACCTCTTTGTCCTTTTGTTATCAGGAATTCTGAGACCCAGGAAACAATTGTTCATCTATTGCTTGCCATACCGGGAACTATACAAGGAAATAATGTATCCTCTCTAAATCAGAGGGTAACTCGAAGAAGTGGAAGTATACTGAATCCTTGATGATGGTGTTAGTATTGTCATCTGACAAGCAATGAATCGCTATACCAATGGTTTTATCACATCACCCCGTTTGATAGAATACTATATATAATAGAAGAGTAAAGGTCGTCTTATGAATTTATCAGGGATCACACAAGCATTGGAAACGATAAATATCCGCCCAGATGAAATTCATGATGAACAATTATCAGAAACTTTCCGCATCCTTCTCCAGCTAATCGAAGAATTGAGTGGGCACGTCAAGAAATTAAAAGCAGAAAATCAGAAGTTGCGAGATGAAATCAGCCTGATGAAAGGAGAGCAGCCAAAACCAGACATTAAACCCTCCGGGAAGAAGCCAAACGTTGACATCTCTTCAGAAGAAGAAAGAAAACCCAAAAACACTCCTAAAAATAAGAAGTCGAAAACAAAAAAAGACAAGATAAAGATAGACCGTGTTGTTGTGTGTGAGGTGGATAAAGACATTCTGCCGGATGATGCGGTGTTCAAGGGTTATCAAGACGTGGTAGTTCAGGAAATCAAAATCATTACAGACAATATCGAATACAGAAAGGAGATTTACTACTCGCCGTCTCAAAATAAGACTTATATGGGAAAAACACCGTCTGAAATCAATGGAGAATTTGGTCCAGGTGTGAAATCCACGGTTTTCACGCTTAAACATGTTGCCAATGTGTCAGAACCAAAGATACACGAGTTCATGGACAATTTCAACATCCACATCGCCCCATCTACGATTTCTCGCATTCTTACGAAGAATAATGAGCTATTTCACCAGGAGAAAGCCGATATCTTCAGGGCAGGGATGCTTTCCACCGGTTATCAGCAGATGGATGACACCAGTTCCCGAGTCCATGGGCAGAACCACTATGCTCAGATCGTTTGCAACCCTTATTACACCGCTTATTTTACAACTCCGCGAAAGGATCGTCTGACCGTTCTTGATGTACTACGGGGTGACCCGGACGGAGAATCAAGGAGTTATTGCTTTAATGAAGAAGCTTTTGGCATGATGGCTGAGTTCAGACTTTCTAAAAAGTTAATTGGTCGGTTACACGAGCTAACTTCTGGTAAAACACTGGATGAATCGCAGATGCAGGAGTTGCTTGATATAATCTACCCTACTCCCGACAAGGGCAAAAATAATCGAACAAGGATCATGGAAGCTGGCGCTATTGCAGCTTATCATCAACAAACAGACTTTCCAGTAATTCCAATACTTTTAACGGATGATGCACCCCAGTTCAAGCGTCTTACCTACGAACAGGCACTCTGTTGGGCCCATGACGGACGAAACTACAAGAAGTTGCATCCTGTGGTGCCAGTGCACCGTGAAAAACTCGAAAAGTTTCTGGGTAGGTACTGGGATTACTACGGGAAACTTCTGGAGTTTAAGGAAAGTCCAACTCCAGAGGAGGCTGAAGCAGCATCTGCTGAATTCGATGAGTTGTTTTCCACAAAAACCGGCTATCATGCTCTGGACGACCGGATCGCAAAGACTCTGGATAAGAAGTCGGAGCTCTTAATAGTACTGAAACATCCTGAAGTGCCTTTGCACAACAATGAATCGGAATTGGGGGCAAGAGCACAGGTCCGCAGGCGAGATGTGAGCCTGCACACCATGACAGAAGATGGTACAAAGGCTAACGACACCTTTTTAACGATTGTAGAGACTGCAAAGAAGTTGGGTGTGAGTGCGTATGAGTATATCCATGATCGAGTAAGCAAGCGTTTTCGCATGCCTTCGCTTGCGGAAACGATTGAAGCGAAGGGGGTTTTGGAGATGAACTATGATGCAGGTCGATGATAGTGTGGTGCGCGTGGGTGAATGAGCAAGTTGCTACGTGATTAGTGGTAGCTGGCACTCTGGTTTTGGTAATTTGGTGTATGACTGAACAGCAGTTTCAACTATAGGGGATATGGTGGTGCATGTCACCACTCTGGGACATTACCAATCAATTTGGAGAGGATACGAAATAATGTTATTTTACCACCCTGGGGGTACGTAGCATGGCAGTGGCCCTCATGTCGGTTGATTTCAATGATGGATATACGTGATACAATCGAACCCTCTGATGATCATCTTAACAGCGATTTTATCTGTACAAAGGAATTTGCTGACAAAATTCAGAAAGCACTGGACACAGATGCAGAACTTCCGCTTCCGCCTGAACCAATTCAAACGATATTCAAAATGTTCTCTGGTAAAAGCCCAATCGGCAAAATGGAGTCGAAGAAACTCATTGATTATAAGGAAAGATCGATTACTGCATCAACATCAGACAACGAAGAGCATGATTCAAGTTATTATTCAGAATTGTTTCATTATCTGAAACAGGCTAAGGAGCTTATTACTGAATGCGAGCATGAATCACTGCTTAAAGAATGGAGGCGCATCTATGCAAGAATGAATGAACCTCATTTTTCGATTGCTGTGGTTGGAGAATTCACTCGAGGCAAAAGCACATTGATCAACCGGTTGTTGAATTCAGATATATTGCCCATAGGAGTTACTCCTACTACTGCAATGGTTACAACTCAACTTTGGAAACCCAAAAAACAGCCGCAGCTATCCGATTACCCCTAAAATCCCAAAATACCGAAGACTATATCTAACCAAAAACCGCTATCAGCAGACCCCTCGAAACATGCCCAATTTCACACTTATTCCACGTTGTAGGGGTAAGGTTTCATCGTCACATTGTGCCGCAGCACCCCGATTTTCGTGATCCTGAACATCTCGGCCAACTTGTTCTTCAGGTGGGCATACTTTTTCTTATGTGACTTGCGCCACGAGATATTCATGCCATCGTTACGAGATCTGTGTGTGCA
>JGI12150J12686_100129_pt1 | contig 9666 bp, 9 predicted proteins | sample ANMFosRound1_FD_12686 | JGI IMG/M metagenome (IMG submission 12686)
GAGCTCGGTACCCGGGGATCCCACCAGCAAACATCGGATGGCGGATATATACTTGCAGGTAAAATATGCCCATGTAGGTCAGGCGCTATTGTTGTTCGGCTCATCAAGACAGACGCAGATGGTGATCAGCAGTGGAACAAGGTATTCGAAAGATGTGAAGCATACTCAGTTCAACAGGTATCAGATGGTGGATGTGTGATTGCCGGTCAAATTTATCCGGACTCGCCCCCCTCCTCATCTGATGTCTGGCTGGTAAAGGTTGCAGGCGCGGAGGCGGATGCCGCACTGCCCGAGGTTTCAGCATCCGATACCAGTGGAACCGTGAGTGGAGGGGATGGCGTTCAAAATTCCACGGAAAAATCCATACCAGGGTTTGAATTTTGGGTGGCGGCAATTTCAGCCATTATAATAATAATTTTAAATAGAGTAAAAAATGGATAAAACAGAGACGAAAACGAGATGATAATATGTTGTCAGGAAAAACACTTGCAATTGGAATCGTCCTCGTGGCAGCACTGACAGTGTCAGCCTGTCTGGAGCTGGAGACTAACCTCGAGGAAACGGCACCTATGGCAACCACGCCCGCGGTAGCAACTTCCGCAGATGAAACCGCAGCCAATGCCACCGATGCCGACAACCGGATCAAGAAGACGCCAGTGGTAACCACCTCGGAATGGGAACCGCATCCGGTCGAGGCGGATGAGGTGCCAGTGCGTAACCTCTCTGTAACAGCCCTGTCAAACACCTCTGCCGATGAGGCGAATCCCGTGTGGAGCCCTGACGGGCGCAGGATATTCTTCAAATCGGATGACCGGATATGTGTCTGCGATCCGGATGGCAGCCACAGGGAAGAACTGGCAGAGATCAAGTGGTACTCGCTGGTCATGGATCCTGAGCAGAGGCGGGCTTTTTATAAAAACCGCACATGCACAGTAGATGGAAGCGAGGAGACATATCAGGCATATGTGATGGATATCGATGGCAAAAACCAGAAGAAGATCGCCGAACTCACTATAGAGGATGAGTATGTTGATGACGGTGGCTATATCGGGTGTACCAGAATGTCAGCTTACGAGATGCATTCGTGGAGTCCTGACAGGACGGAGATATTCTTCACAAGACTGGAAGAGACCGGCTATACGTGGGTCTGGAGAGGAGAGGAAGGAGAATGGGTGCGGTACATGTCCGGAACCGAGCCTTCCATATCTGTTCTGGAGGAAAGGGGTTGGGAAGGGCAGAAGTTGATTGCCAAAGAACATCTGAAAACCGCATGGGTATGGGACCTGAAAGAGAATGAGTTGAGATTCGTCGGCAATGTGAGCTACGGCATCGTGCATGGTACCATTGGACCGGTCTGGAGTCCCGATGGCAAGTATGTGGCTCTGTCGTGCTCTGATCTTTCGGAGAGCGGAGAGACCGGGCAGATATTTATGATAAACATGGAGACTGGGGATAGCAAGAGGTTAACGTCCTTTGTTGGGTCAAGTACGTGGCCCAGATGGAGCCTTGATGGTAAGAAGATCATCTACGTGCAAATACCACCGAAATACTGGTGGTACCCTGGCATCACCAGCGATGTTGAGGGTGCGGATATCTGGGTTGTGGATATCGATGGAAGTAACGAAAAACAACTGACAGACATCTCGGAGAACTGGGAAGAAGGATTCTGGAGTCATGATGGAAAAAGAATCGTCTATGCTTCATGGAAACCGGGTCTTAGGAGCGTGGGCGAAACTCGGGAGATTGAGGTCTGGATGGTGAACGAGGACGGGGGTGATGAGCGGCTGCTCACAACCATTACCACCGGGTTAATAGTGCGCATGGTGTGGAGCCCCGATGGATCAAAGATAGCCGTTGTAACATGGGAATATGAAGAGGGGATTGACCGCGACATATACGTGATAAACCTGTCCACAACAGGGGGTCTGAAAAATAAAGATTAAGACCGAACACCTGTTCACAATCATGGTCGCCCTGGCGGTGGTGCTCGTCATGGTCAAAGTAGGGGTACTGCCGCCGCTATATGTTGTCACGCCACAGACACAGATACGGCACGAAAATGTGACCGGGCTTACGACAAGCACTACAAACGACTTTAACCCGGAATGGAGTCCTGATGGGAATATGATTTTGTATCTGGCATCTGGCAGGAATCTCCATATCATGAGTCAGGATGGAAGCGGCAAAAAGCAGCTGACAAGAGATGTGTATGTGGATGATTTTGCATGGAGCCGGGACGGAGAGATAATATTTGCCACCAGCACACCCGGCTCGCCGTTTGATATACTGGTGATGGATATAAACGGAGATGAGCTGAAACTGGTTGATAATGCGTCTGGAAACCCCGGGTTTTGTCTTGACCCTAACGGAGACGTACTGTACGGGTCCCGAAACTCTGCTGATCTCTGGGACGTCTGGGCGGTGAATATCAGCGGAGACAGAAGAAGGGTGATAGCTGATATCAGCACATCGTGCTCAGGATCCCAATTCTCTGCATTCCCTGGATGCTCTGCACGCACCCCGGATGGTAAGGTGCTCTCTGGATATATGATGGCGTATGGTGGGCATATCTATGAGTACCTCTATTTCGTGGACGCAAACGGGAATTGCGGCATGTTGAATGCGACACTGGATACCAGACCCGAGATGGACCGGTTTTTCAGATGGAGTCCGGATGGGGAGACGATCGCATTCATATCGGATCGGAGTGGGAGATCAGAGATATGGATCATGAATTCGGACGGAACGAATAAGACGCAGCTCACCGCTTCAGGGGATGATTGCGGTCCAATCGGGTGGAGTGGGGGTGGTTTTGACTGGAGCCCCGATGGGAGAATAGCTTACATCGTGCATTCGAGGAAATCTGTCTACATTCCGAAATGGGGGCTGGAGTGGGAGGAAGAGAATAAGATTAGAGTTATGGATGCTGACGGGGGTAATAAACAAGTTCTATTGTGCCTGCCCGATTCCAGCGGCAAGATCAACGATCTGGCATGGAGTCCTGACGGATCAGAGATTGCTTTTGTGTTTCAGCCCGACTCCGGGAACCGTGATATCTATGTGCTGGATGTGCCAGCGGTGTCAGCGATTGCGGGGGTGGTGAGCGAGTGAGATTCGTGCTCAAACTCGCCGTTTTGGTGACGGTTTCATTACTCCTTATCTCTGCTGGCGCATTCGTGTATCCGCTGATGCAGGATCCTTTCGAACGTCAGTATATGGATGTGGATGCAGGCAACGTCACTGAGCTGGAAGGAGGCTTCCACCTGGAATACGATCTGCCAGATAGTCCATACGAGCTCGCGGGCGCCAGTCTGTTTGTGCATTCCGCAAACAAAACGGTTGCGGCTCATTACCTGCACGATGGCAAGCGAGAACGTTTATCCTCTGGCGAACCTTTTGAGACCGTAGTCGTATCCGGAAATCTGAGCGATCCGGAAGAGAGGGGCACCGGGTGGTGCTATCTTTTCGATGCAACCGATGCTGTTAGGGATTCTCGTGGTGCCGGAAGAGTTGTATTTATGGTGGAAATGAATAAAAGCGCACTTCTTCGGCCATATACCGGGAACGAGAGGGCGGAAAAGTCGTATCCCGATATGTCGCTTACGTACTGGAAACCATCAACATCCAGTTGTGCTGGTCTTGCGGCTGTTTTCATCATGCTGTTTATCCTGTCCGCCATTGGGACTGGGATCTATGCTGTTGTGACGCGTGGACCGGCAAAGCGAGAAGAGGGTGAAGATGGAGGGTCGAATGAAAATGAAGACAGAAACTAAAAAGATTCTAACAATCGTTCTGTTACTAACAGTCTCTCTGAGCTTGATCCTGTTTTATCTGCAATCACAACCAATGACTAATCTAACGTATCGCTATGATGTAACAAGATTGACAACGGGCTCTGCTGGCTATGGGTATCCTGTCTGGAGCCAGGATGGCTCGAAGATATTCTTCAAATCCGGATCTCACATCTGTGTCATGGATCCGGATGGTGGCAATGTGACAACACTGACCCGGGGCGCATATCCAGCGTTAAGTCGGGACGGGGGCAGGGTATTTTTCCGTAGAATTGCAGAAGAAGAAGAAGAACGTGAGCTATGGGTTATGAACCCGGATGGAAGCGATGAAAAGAGGGTGGTATCTATTCCTATGACAGATGACCAGCCTCTGCTTGGATCGGGATGGGCATTGAGTCCGGATGGGGGCAAAGTTTGCTATTACGCGCAATATCCAACTGGTAAGACCGCTTATAATCGGCATGAAATTGCGGCAGACATCCGGATAATGGATGTAAACGGGGGTAACGAAACGACGATCGTTTCCGGTATCAGCCATACCGATTTCTACAATCCGGATTTGATCTGGAGCCCGGATGGACAGAAGATACTCTTCCAGGCTTCGCGAGTCTGTTCAAACGAACTTACAGCGGTTAGCATCCGGATGGTGGATGTGGATAACACTAACACGGAGAAGCTATCCGCAGAAACAAGAGAGAATTTTGGTGCGGAATGGAGTCCGGATGGGAGAAAGATCGCGTACATATCGGACCGTGGGGCTACCGGGCAGGAAGATAATGTTGACATCCGGATAGTGAACCTCAGTGATGATGACAGCGAGCAGCTGACAAAAAGTCCAGCATTTAAGACTGATCTCGAGTGGAGTCCGGATGGAAACCGGATAGCTTATATATCCAGGTCAACAAAAACGTATTGTTATTCCGGGAAGCAGAAAAAAAATGATAAATCGGAGATCTGGGTGATGAACTTCAATGGAAGTGGCAAAGATCGGTTGTTGAGCATTCCATACAATTATGGCACGATACATGACCTAAAATGGAGTCCTGACGGATCCGGGATCGCTTTTGTGTGGGTGCCTAATGTGAAAGTCGGGTGGAAGAATGCAGACATATACTTAGTCGATGTGCCGGAGATGGAGGCAGTGAAAAACGAAGACAAAAACTAAAAAACTTTTAGCCATCATCCTGTTGTTCGCAATATCAGCAGGTGTGATTGTAACTGCTCTTGTGGTGCTGCCATCCCCTGTGAAACATGCAATTACGCCTGAACCACAATTGGAAGATTTAACCAATCTATCTGAAAATATAACAAGGCTAACGACAAATCCAGGTCCGGATAAGAATCCTGTGTGGAGTGCGGACGGAAAAAAGATATTTTTTGTATCAATGCCAGATATTGGTCTTGGACGTTATGGTCCGGAATGTTATATTTGTGTCATGGATGCAGATGGCAGTAATTTAACCCGGTTAGCAAATGGCACAAACCCGGTTATGCGTTCTGACAAGATATTTTTTAAAAATAAGGCTTACGCACCCATTGATGTATGGGTCATGAATACAGACGGGAGTGATAAAAAAAAGTTGATATCGTTAAATGTTACACCACTTGACTCTAACCCCACCATAAGCCCTGATGGAGAAAAGATATGCTACTTCACACCGCATAGCACTGGTTATTATTGGTTGAAGTGGAAAAATGAGACATGGACAAGGTTTGATCATGAACCACGTGTTAATCGACGAAATATAGATATATTGGCGAGGGAAACACACGCAAATATTTTTGTGATGGATGCCAATGGGGGCGATAAAACAAAAATAGCATCTGACATTGATCTCACTTGTTCTGGTTATTCGGATTTGATATGGAGTCCGAATGGAAAGAAAATACTTTTCCAGACATCAACACCATCCGGCAACAACCCTACTACAAACTTTGATATCATGATTATGGATGCTGACGGAGGTAACCAGAAGAGATTAACAGATTATCCGGAGTATGATACGAGCCCAAAATGGAGTTCTGATGGAAAGAATATAGCATATATGTCCGGCAACCTCAGCAACTTTGATATCTGGACGATGAACCCCGATGGTGGTGATAAAAAGCAGCTAACGACAGGGGCACTGGTCACTGATTTCGATTGGAGCCTGGATGGGTCAAAGATAGCTTATAACTCCTGGTTAACAAATGACCCTAAAGCTAAAGAAATCCGGATAATGGATGCAGACGGAAGTAATAAAGAGTTATTGCTGAGTGTTCCTTGCAATCCCTCCCGTGTTGGAATGGGTTTAGCATGGAGCCCGGATGGGTCAAAGATAGCTTTTGATTATTATATGATAGATGTTGTAAATAGTGCTATCTATGTAATAGATGTGCCTGCAATGGCTGCGGATGAGGGGGGTGAAATTAAACGACCAACCGAAACATCACCACGAACTTCTGAAGTTTATCAAACCCCAGATAATTTAACAGAAGAGTCTCTGGCTATTAAGATTCCGGATCAGCTAACCGAAGAAGAAAAATTGATTGTACAGATTGCGCTGAAAAACAGGACTGTGCAAGAGATGCTGAGGGGGAAAGAAATCAAAATCAGCTCGGTAAACATGGTCAGTGGTGGTGAGACCGATGAGTATGGAAAAGAGAGTTCCTATGATTTACCAGGAGTGCAGATATACATTGGAAATAAAGACTGGACAAGCATTATAGAGATAATCCCATTAGTTGATCTGAAAGAGAGGAAGGTTGTACGCATACTAAAAAACACATTTATAAAGCCTACACTTCCCGTGGCTCTAACTGAGAATGAAAAGTCTGATGCACTAAAAATAGCTCTTGATGACCCACAGGTCAAAGAAAAAATAGTTGGTAGGGATTATGAGATTATCACTGTGATGGATTTTGAGAACTGGGTGACCGGCAAAAGAGTTGGGCCCACACAAGTGCTGATTTATATGAATGAAACCGGGATAGCTTATTCCGTAACCGTTAACTTAACAGAGAATAAGGTGATCAAAGTTGGGGAACAGATTTGGTTAGAGGAGCAAAAACGAAAATGAGAGAAAGGTGGGTAGCCCCAACTCTTTTTGCGATCATAGGTGCTTTTTATGTTCTGTGGTTCATAGGTGGAACATTTAATTTGCATATAGACCCGCTATCGTGGCTTATCCCATGGAACGCCGATGGCTGCTGGAAACTGGTTCTAATCTCCATGCCAGTCGTGATAATCCTTGGATACATGTCCCGAAGCTGGAAAGCGGGTATTACAGTTGCCGGTATTCTCTGGGCACTGACAATCTTCGAAACACTCTTCGATTTGGGATTTGGGTTTTACATAAGGAAACCTGAATCAATCGAACTTGCTGTAAAGATTGCGTTTGCGCTTTGCTGTGCGCTCGTTGGAGCACTGAGCGGATACGCAGGAGGCTTGACAGATGAAGACAAAGACTAAAAAGATTCTGACAATTCTGTTGCTGCTTGCAATTGCATCCAGCGTAACCATATTTGCTCTTGTGACGATGCAATCCCCTGTGAGACAGGCGATCACGCAATCAGAACTGGATGATCTGATCGCAGCGTCCGGCGGAACAAGACTTACGACAAATCCGGGTCCGGATGAGAGTCCTGTGTGGAGCCCGGACGGAACAAAGATATTCTTTGAAACACGACCTGATGTCGGTTCCGGACGCTACAGTTCGGAGTGTTACATCGCGGTCATGAATGCAGATGGAAGCGATGTAACAAGGCTGGCAAACGGCACAAATCCGGTGCTGCATTCTGGCAAGGTCTACTTCGAATATTATGACCCTGTATACACCGAGCTACTGGTAACTGAGGTAATGGACCTGGACGGGGGCAATAAAAAAAAGCTCCTGTCTTTGAATGAGCGAACACATCCGTTTCAGGCGATAAGCCCTGATAGAACGAAGGTGTGCTATTGTACATACTACGGGACCGGTTCATACCTCGTATGGTGGAAAAATGGAACTGTGACAAAGGAGAAGGGCGATTGGAACATCGATGGCGCTAAATACAACGATGCTTGGCAGAGCAGGGAGATACACATGGCAGGTCCGGAGACGCACTCAGACATCTGGGTGATGAACCTTGATGAGAGTAACAAGGTGAAACTCGCATCCGGGATTGAGAGCAGTAACTGCCCGCCGCGACCGGAGTGGAGTCCTGATGGGAAGAAGATATTCTTCTTAAACCCGGTAATATCTCCTGAGACCCGCATCGAAAATATTGACATCTGGGTGATGGATGCAAATGGTGGAAACAAGAAGCAACTAACAGACCGTCCCGGCTACGACGCGGGTCCGGAATTTAGTCCGGATGGTACAAAGATTACATACCTATCAGAAAATCAGGACAACTTTGATATATGGATGATGAACCCTGATGGCAGCGGTAAAGAGCGGTTGACAGAAAGTCCCGGCGCCGATGCAGGTTTTGAGTGGAATCCTGATGGGCGGAGGGTTGCTTACATCTCGCGGTCATCGAATGGGTATCTGTACAAAACGGAGCATGATTTCGAGGATAAATCCGAGATCTGGGTGATGGACATCGATGGAAGTGACAAAGAACTATTGCTGAGCATTCCGTATCCGTATGGCGTGATAGGCGGGATCGAATGGAGTCCTGATGGCTCGAAGATGGTCTTTGGATTTCATCCGAATTACGGGAACGATGATATTTATGTACTGGATGTGCCAGCGGCATCAGCGATTGCGGGGGTGGTGAGCGAGTGAGATTCACGCTCGAGTCCGGCGTTTTGCTGATGGTTTTGTCTCTCATGATCGCTGTTGGGTGCGCGCCTATACCCGCTGGCGCAGGATGGTTCATCCGAACGCCGGTATGTCAATACAAGAGAGGTCACCGCGATTGGAGGGGTTTTTCGGCTCTCTGGTAATTCGAGTTGCAAGCATCTCGTAGCTGAATCCTACCCGTGTAGCATTAAGTGCGCAGGGATCACGAATGGCACGAATTTATTGGTTTAGTATTCGTGAAATTCGCCCAAACGCGTGAGTTCGTGACTGTGAGCGTAGCGAGCGAAGCCGTTGGCATAAAAACTGCCTATAAATAGACTAATTCCCGAAAAACCTCATGAATCAGAGTGGGGCGATTCGGATAAAAAGTCTCCATCACCGTTTCCGAGATTTACCCCCAAACGGCACGTTACTTCTCGATGATCGTCTCATCGATCTTCATGCCGAAGTGCCGCGCCGAATCCTCGAAATGGACGAGCACCTCGTCGCCGACCTTGAGATTTGCGATCGATATCGGAAGCCCATCCGCGCCGACGAGTTTTATCGTCTCGGCATTCTGCAAGATCGTTGTTATTATGTTTCCATCGACTTCAGCCTTGACAAGCGTCAGAGGTCGCTTCTCGATCTTGACCCTACCAACGATCCCGTCCCTCTGCTCGCCTCGCGCATTCACGATGATCACGCCATCGCCAGCAGAGAGTTCTGATAGGTACTGCGTCTTCTCGCCGACCTTCGCATAAGCATGTACTGCACCCGCATTGACCCTGAACGGACGGGACGCAACATACGGGCTGTCCTCTGCCTCGGATTGTATCAGGAATAGTCCGTTTGACTGCGATCCGACAAGCATCCCCTCTCCGACAGACATCAGCGAGCAGGTGTCCACGCAGACCCGGTCGCCCATGCCTCTGGGTTCGACCACTGTCACCCGCGCAACCTGAAGCGGTATCGCCGGGATGCCTGAGCGTTCCACAACGCCAACGATGCGCTTGATCTCTGACGGGTCATCAGTATCTATGAGAACGCCGTCCGCGCCATGCTCAAGCGTCTCGATTGCGAGTTTCGCCTCATCTGCATCCTGAACTCCGGCTATGATCGCAACATCT
>JGI12150J12686_101994_pt1 | contig 9443 bp, 9 predicted proteins | sample ANMFosRound1_FD_12686 | JGI IMG/M metagenome (IMG submission 12686)
CACAACAGTCTGCCGATCTCTGCTACCTGCACGCTCTCGACATCCGGAACCTCTGCAAACGCATTCTCGACCGAGTCGGTTCCACCCTCGACATCACCGACGACAACGGTTGCCATCAGGGCGACAAGCCCGAATGCGATCGGCTCTTCAGCGATCCCCTTGAGGTCAATCCCTGCTGGCACCGCAGCCGCGAGATTCTCTTTAAGTTTTTCGAGGTCAACATCCACGCCATTTGGCATGATCTTGATTACTGCTACTACTTCACCCATTTTCTCACCTCACGGCCCTGTAAATCCACATTTCGGGCAGGTGTATGGATTGCTCTGCTTCCGGCAGGAAGTGCATCTGCCGATGATCGTTTCGCAGGTCGGGCACTGGAACTGGACGTACCCGGGATCAACCAGATGTGCGCCGCATGATGTGCAGTATTTTTCAGCGATTGTTTTTGCCATTGGTAATCAGTTTTGCGAGAGCATCATTTAAGCATTGTGATGGATGGGGCTGTCACGTTACACGTGTCTGGATCGTGGACGGCGCTGATCTATGCTCATGCAGATGCGCTACCGCAGCCAGAGTCGCGACCCTTCCCTGCGGCGTCCGCTTGACAAATCCGATCTGTATCAGATACGGCTCCACAACGTCCTCTATCGTCCGCACCTCCTCGCCAATAGCGATTGCGATATTCTTGACGCCGACAGGTCCGCAATCGAAATCATCGATGATCATGGCAAGAATCGTCCGGTCAAGTTCATCCAGCCCCCTCTCATCGATCTTGAGCATCGAGAGTGCGGAATCGACGACGTCATGCGTGATCACGCCATCCGCCATCACCTGCGCATAATCACGGACACGGCGGAGAATCCGGTTCGCAATCCGCGGAGTGCCTCTCGACCGGTTTGCAATCTCTCTCGCGCCGTTCTGCTCGATCTCGATTCCAAACACCCCCGAAGACCTGAGAACGATCTCTGTCAGCGTATCAGGCGGATAGAAGTTCAGCCGGTTGACGACACCGAAACGATCCCTGAGAGGAGAACTGATAAGTCCGGTTCGCGTAGTTGCGCCGATGAGCGTGAATGGTGAGAGGTTCAGGCGGACAGAGCGTGCACTTGCGCCCTCGCCGATCATCACATCGATCGCAAAGTCCTCCATCGCCGAATACAGGGTCTCTTCCACGATCTGGTTTAAGCGGTGTATCTCATCGATGAATAACACATCCTTCGCCCCGAGATTCGTGAGAATTGCGGCAAGATCGCCTGGTCGCTCCAGAACCGGTCCCGCCGTTGCTTGAATCGCAACTCCGAGTTCGGAAGCGACGATATGCGCAAGCGTCGTCTTACCTAGCCCCGGAGGACCTGAGAATAGGGCGTGGTCGAGAGGTTCATCGCGCTGTTTCGCAGCCGTTATAAAGATCTGCAACTGCTCTTTTAATCCCGTCTGCCCCACGAACTCATCAAACGTATCCGGTCGAATCTGTGGATTGGATACCTTCTCTTTCTCTGTTTTTTCCGGCGAAAGGATTTTTTCTTGCATAGTATGTGGCTCTGGGGTCTGCGGCAGAATCACATCTGCCCCGGTTATATCTTGTCTGTTTTGACATCCTCTCCGCTCTGAAGAGCGAGGAATACTTCCTGATTCATTGATTCATCCATCGATGACATCTCCAACAGGCTCACCCCGGCTGTCCACCGGTGCTATTACACCAATCAGGTTTTGATCCTGAAGGGCGAATTTTTTGATATTGATGCTTGCGTTTACATCTCGATCATGGAGTGTGCCGCATCCTGCGCAAGTCCATTCTCGATCCAAGAGTTTTAGATCGTTATTGGTCGATCCACAAACGCTGCATATCTTTGAGGATGGTTCAAACCGCCCGATCCTCAACAGAGTTTTTCCATACCACTCACACTTATATTCGAGTTGTCTGAAAAACTCACTCCATGACGCATCACCAATCGCTTGCGCAAGGCAATGGTTTTTCATCATACCAGTCACGTTGAGAGTTTCTATAGCAATTGCTTGGTTCTCGCTTACTATTTTACTTGATACTTTGTGTAGAAAGTCTTTGCGCTGGTTTGTGATCTTTTCGTGTTGTTTTGCTACCTGATACTTTGCCTTATCTCGGTTTTTCGATCCCTTCTTTTTCCGGCTTACTCTTCTTTGTAATACCTTCAACCGCCCTATAGAAGCTCTCAAAAACTTGGGATTATCGGTTTTAGTACCGTCTGACATCGTTACAAAGTCTTTTATGCCTACATCGAGTCCTATGGTACTATCATCTCCGAATGGTTCTTTTTTAGGTGTTTCTCTACCATCCTCCACAAGGATGCTTATGAAAAACTTACCAGTTGCAGTCATTGAGACCGTTGCAGTCTTTGACCGCCCTTCAAACAACCTACTCAACTTTGTTTTGATCCACCCGATTTTAGGGAGTTTTACCCGGTTGTTATCAAAATCTACTATATAGTTTTGTGGTATACTAAATGTTTGTAAGGGGTTCTTTCTTGACTTGAACTTTGGAAACCCTTTCTTTTCTCTGAAAAACCGTTTGAATGCCGAATCGAGATTTCTATTTGTTTGTTGTAACGACTGTGAATTGACTTCTTTGAGCCATTCAAACTCTTTTTTGAGGTCTGGCAGCATAGCATTTAGATCGTAGCATGATATGGTGGTTTTATCAGTCTCGTATGTTTTGATCTTCTGTTCAAGCGATAGGTTGTATACAAAGCGGCACGCTCCAATATGTTTGAGAACCATTTCTCTTTGCCCCTCATCCGGATACATCCGGTATTTGTACGCTATCAGCATCATGTTACTATCTGTTTTAACGATACTTAAATCTTTCGTTAAAGGATGTGTGGGGTGCATTCATCCCCGCATTAAAAATACGAGGATTTCTGCGTCCCCTACACCCCATTCTTTAAATGTCGCACGGCACAAACCATCATCATGCATCTGCATCCGAATCTTGCGTGGGCGATCACCGGCGCCGGACACCACCTGATAGAGAGCTTTGATGCGTTTAAAAGAGTGAAAGAGGAGAACCCAGAGATCCGGATCACCATCTTCGCATCGCAATCAGCAGAAGAGGTTCTGCGGATGTACGGGCTGTTCGATCGACTGAAGACCATCGCGGGCGGGGATTATCTCGAAGAGGTTTTTTTAGAGAGCGAACAGGGCAGAAGTTCTCCAAAGGTTGGCAGATTTCTCTTGAATAAATATGATGCCCTCTTTGTCACGCCAGCGACCTCAAACACCGTTGCAAAGATCGTGCACGGCATAGCAGACTCGCTGCCAACGAATGCGGTTGCGCAGGCGGTAAAAGGCGACGTCCCGGTCTATATCGTGCCTGTGGACATCGAGGGCACGATCCGGTCGAAGATGCCGTATACGATCGACCGCGAGGTATGCGCCATGCACCACTGCGATATCTGCACCCCTGAGGTTGTGTGCCCCAATGCTGCTATCGATTCACAGATCGATCTCTTGAAGTGTGATGGCTGCGGAAAGTGCGCTCCTGCCTGCCCGCACGGCGCAATCCGCGGCGGATACGCTGAACTCAAGGTGCGGGATGTTGATATGCGGAACACGGCAGAGCTTGCAGAGATGGAGGGAATCGAGGTGCTCAGGAATCCGGTGGATGTGGTTTTTGTCGTGTCTGGTATGTAAACCGGGATCGGCTCGCGTGGTGCTCTGGTTTTCAGTTCAGTGAATTTGTCTTGGAGGTTCATGGGGCGATCGCCTTTGATCTTCTTGTTTTCTCAAGTATCCACTAATAATTCTTCCACCTTCTTCAGATCTGCTTCTCTTCCCTGCTTCTCAAATAACTCCTTTGCGATCTCAAACTCATTCTTAGCTTCTTTTGGTCGTTCTATTCTCAAAAAGAGGTATCCAAGATTTGCATGAGCCTCTCCATCATCTGGATCTATTCTTATTGCTTCTCTATACTCTTCTTCTGCTTCATCATATCGTTCTAAATCATCTAACAAATTCCCAAGATTATAATGAGCTGCTGCAAGATCTGGATCTATTCTTATTGCTTCTCTGTACTCTTTTTCTGCTTCATCATATCGTTCTAACTCTTTTAACAAGCCCCCAAAATTATAATGAGTTGCTACATCATCTGGATCTATTCTTATTGCTTCTCTGTACTCTTCTTCTGCCTCATCATGTCGTTCCAAATCTTTTAACAAAATCCCAAGATTATAATGAGCTGCTGCAAGATCTGGATATATCTTTATCGCTTCTCTGTACTCTTTTTCTGCTTCATCGTACCGTTTTAAATCTTTTAACATATTTCCAAAATTATTATAGACTGCTGCATCATTTGGGTCTATTCTTATCGCTTCTATGTATTCCTTTTCTGCTTCCTCATGTCGTTCCAACTCTTTTAACAGAACCCCAAGATTGTAATGAACCACTGCATCATCTGGATCTATCCTTATCGCTTCCTTGTACTCGTTTTCTGCCTCATCATATCGTCTTAAATCGTATAACAGAACCCCAAGATTAGTATGTGCTGCGGCATAATCGGGATCTGCTCTTATCGCTTCTCGGTAATATCTTATAGCATCGGCATACTCTCCTTTAAAGACATAAAAATCTCCAAATCTCCTGTAATCAATCGACATCCCTATATTATCGTTCAATTTCAGTCTAACTTCCAGTGCCCTCTCAAAATATTCATTACCCCTCTCAAAATCATCTAATTTGAGATAGGAGATTGCGAGGCTCATGTATAATTCCGCCCTCTTATAATCCTCTTTTATAATCTCAAGCAAATAATTATTGGCCGTTATTCGCTCTCTCACCGCATCCACACTCTCCTCTTCAAAGATCGGCAGAGCATAATGGAGACGTTTTTCCACAGATATGGATGGTTCTGATAAAGTTGAAGGAAATCCTCCACGTATTTCCTTTTTATCTATAAAATCATAAGTCCTGCTCCTGAATCTCCATAAATCAGGTGCGTATTTTGTTATTTCAGTTATCTCATACTCACTCCCGAATATCACGACAGGGCGCTTTATCTCATAAAAAATGTCGCGATGGAGATTCAAATACCCCAGGATCCATGGAAACTGGTTACGGACACCTTCCACAAAATAGACCGTATCTTCACTGGTTTCTTCCCAATCCGATAAGACTTCCAGCAGATTGATATTTTCATTCAAATGTATTTCGTTGACATGCAGATCATAAGATTCCGCCTGTTCCACAAACTCTTCCGAATTAGCTGCTATGGCAAATATCAAACAATTTCTGCCTTTTGCCAGCCTTAATTCATTCAAGAATTCCTTTAATTGCCGGGTGTACATCATACCAGATACTATAATTAGAATACTCCAGAATTACAAGATTATACAAAAGATCTCGGAATGTCTCCTCATCACTCTTTCCATATTCACTCTTGTTATGTTCACGCTTTATCCTGCGTAATATCTCAAAATGTTCTGTCACCAAACCCCTGAGATAATCATTCCTGATGTCAGATATAATTCTCTCAACATCCTCCCTATCTATACTTTCTTTTTCTTCCCCAGACGCTACATTAGCTGAATTCCGAATTATCCTTATGAAATCCTGTAAAATTCCTCCTGAACTTTTTATGGCAAGATCAAGCGCATCATCCGATATCAGACCACCATCCATCCGATTCAACGCTATTTTTTCCATTAATTCATAATTATCCTCATTCAACTCTCCATCTCTCTCAAAGATCTTGATATTCGGCAGGATCTGGTGGTCATCAAAGTAGCGGATCACATGCTGAAACTTGTTTGAGAACGGGATCGTGATCGGAACCGTGTAAATTATTTTGCATGCGGGCTGGATCAGTGCAGTAGCATATCCAAAGAATAATTCTTCAGCTTGTTTCGGGGCAATCTTGTCCAGATCATCGACCACGACGAGCAATCTCTTACCAAGTCCCTCATCACTCTCGGCAGCGAATATGATCCTGTTGATGTTATCAATCAGATCGCTGATTCTCGGTTCGATTGTCCGCCTCATAATATCTTTCGTCGTCGATTGGCTCTTGATCTTTGTCATCAATCGAACCATGGCACTAAAACCAATTCCAAGCTCCAATCCTTTCTGTTCTTCATTGATTAACTCTACAATACGCTCAGACCAGTTATCCAGTCCCTTTTTCAAGTCTTCATTCAATTCGATCTCTTCTGTCACGATCTCGTATATCCCGGACCCTATGGCTAACAGTACATCCGCATACTTCACATCCATCATATCCAGCCGATCGTCTATCGAGAATGATACAATGAAAAAATCGTTTTTTAGGTCATCTATAAGCCGGTTTAGCTCAGTGGTCTTTCCATTACCTCTTGTCCCGGTGAAAAGTATCTTTGATGGTTTCGGGGTGCTCCGGATGGCACGTATTATATTGTCTATTGGGCTCTCTCTTTCCACACAATATTCCTTCAGTTTCTCGTCCTTTAACGGCTCCTGTGGATCAAATATCTCATAGATTTCTGAAAGATTACTTGCTTTCATCCGTATCCTCCTCGTTGTTAATCTCGGGCACCGACGTCATCTCCTGTGATGTCGGTAAGAAATTTATCCCCTTCAACTATTTCACGATTTGCCATGACACTAAGGTTGTGTTGGGGGCGGGCATACAAATAATTAACCGAGACGGTCACGGCTTATGAAGTTGTGGTGTTGCAGGAGATTTTACGAACGTGTTTTTTGGGATTCTGGATGGCACCGGTGTAGATAGCTTTGCAGCAGGCAATTCCACGAATGAGGTAAATGTCAAAACACCAGAATAATTCGGTGACACTCAACCTCAGAAGATTTTATGCGATATCAGATCGAACAACCAATCAGATGCTCGATTTATACCACCTCCTGCTCGCAGAATTCGGACCCCAGTACTGGTGGCCCGCGGAAACCGAGTTTGAGGTGATCGTGGGTGCACTTCTGACCCAGCAGACCCGGTGGGAGAGTGTAGAGCGTGCGATTGCGAACCTGAAGGAGCGGTCGCTGCTGACGCCAGCGGCTCTTGCAGACGCTGATCAGGGCACAATCGAGGAGTGCATCCGGTGTACCGGATTTTACAGGCAGAAGGCAGAGCGGTTGCAGTTGTTATCGCAGTATTTCGATCATAACGGGATAACCGGAATCCTTGGAATGCCGGTCGATGAACTCAGGAGGGAACTTCTCTCACTGAAAGGGGTCGGACCCGAGACCGCTGACAGCATCATCCTGTATGCTGCGCACAAACCAATCTTTGTGATCGATGCGTACACAAAAAGGATCTGCGAGTGCATCGGAGTTACAGGCGGATACGAGACACTGCAAAGGCACTTCGAGGACTCACTACCACGGGACACGCATCTCTACCAGGAATTTCATGCACTGATAGTTGCGTACGGTAAACAATACTGCACAAGGAAGCGGTGCGACGAGTGCATCATCGCGAGAGTATAGCGGTACGCCCGCGTACATCCTTGACATTAAATCCTGTTCTCGATGCAACCTCATTGGCAGTCTCGGTTGCGCTTGCCGGGGCATTCCGAAGGATCCGTATCTTGATCTCCTTCTTCCCCTTCATCTGCTCCTTGATCTCGCTTACGACCTGGTCTGTAACTCCACTTTTCCCGATGTTGATGAGCGGTTTCATGGTCATGATTTCACGCCTTTATTCATATCAGTTTTTCGATCTTCTCGGTGGCTTTCGCCATCTCAACGAGAACCAGTCCAAGTCCTGCTTCCGGTGCGGTCATCACCACAAGGAGCGCCTTTGGACCTGCGCCCATGCATATCAACTTCCCGTCGTCGGATTCCACGATCACACGGTTCGGGATGCCCTTGCCGAGTTCGATTGCCGCGGTCTCTGCTGCACCGAGCATCGTTGCTGACATCGCAACAAACGTCTCCTGATCTCCCATGTTATGCATATCCGCGTTCATGAGAAGACCGTCCCTCGTTGCCACAGCGCTTGCCTCAACATCGCCAATCTTCCCGAGATCGGCGAGTACTTTCCCAAGCATCTCTGATGTCGATGATGCCGGCATTTTACCCCACCTCCATAACCATATCGATCAACGTCTCGAACGCCTCAAAGACGCCCTCGCCAGTAGTTGCGACCGCTGACATGACTGGAATGTTCTCTGACATATCGAGCTTGCCCCTGATATCTTCCAGCGTAAGCGCGCCATCACAGTCCTGCTTGTTTGCGACGATCACAACCGGCAGCCCAAACGACCTGGTGATCTCGAGCATCTGCCTGCCGCGTGCGAAGTCCTCGGCTCTGGTCGAGTCCAGAACAAGGAAGACCCCCATCGCCTCTCCGCTGAGCAGTTTTATGATCGGATCGAACCGCTCCTGACCCGGAGTTCCAAAGATATCGGCAGCAAATCCTTTGTGATCCACATGTCCGTGATCGAGCGCTATGGTTGTGCCAAGACGGTCCACAGACACCGCTCTGGTCGAGAGCGCATGTACAAACGTGGATTTGCCCGCGTCAAACGGTCCTGTGACCAGAATCTTTGGGATGTACGCACGTACGCCACCCGGCTTTAAAACCTTGAATAATATACACTTCCGGACCGCATCGGTCCAGTTCGCCTTCAACACTCCAAAATACTGCCCAAAGATAACGTCTCCTGCAATTCCGCCTACAGAAACAGTAGAATCGCAAACATCTTCCTTTATGGATAATAATGTGTCATCGGAATATGGCCATGCCGTAAAATTGTAGATCATCGCATGGTCGTAGAGCATTGCATACTGGTTCCACTCCTCAATGGCATCGAGTGTTTCTAACTCCCCGCACAGGTCCATGATCGTCGAGAGCGATTCGAATACGAGAACGCCGGGTTCACGCAGGTCCTCCATCGCATTCTTGATGCACTGTGTCAGACTCCTAACATCTTCGGGGTCAGCCACGACATACCGTTCATGCGAATCCGCTCCGATCAATCCGGAGAACGCATCGATGATGGCGAATCGATCCCCATACTCCTCGGCATCCCATCCGAACTCGTTGAACTGTTCCCTGATCCTGTGCGGCTCAGTACTCGATGCAACATAAACACCACTTATTCCGTTTGATATGGCATGGCACAGGCTTTGCATCCCGAATACGGTGCCCTCAACTCCGGGATACGCATAATATACAAGCGTTTTCCCCATAGGGACCCCACCATGCAGGTAATCGTCCAGTTTCGGTATTCCGGTCTCTATCATCTATGCTAACCCCGCAGCACGATATTCGCGCCATCGATCTCATAGTCAAACCACGGCGTTGGTTTTGGCGTAAACCCGACAGCCCGCATCTGGTAACCCTCCTCACTCTCCCTGATCTCGATCATGCCATCGAACAACTGTTTCAGCGTCACGATGGTCTTCTCATCATGCATCCCCTCTTCGATTACGTATATGCCGAGCGCATTTGCTGCCTTTATGCGACCTGTGAAGACATG
>JGI12150J12686_103728_pt1 | contig 9407 bp, 11 predicted proteins | sample ANMFosRound1_FD_12686 | JGI IMG/M metagenome (IMG submission 12686)
TTCGAGCTCGGTACCCGGGGATCCCACCAGAGATGCGCTGGAAATGCTCAAAGATACAAAACCCGATCTGATCCTGCTGGATATTATGATGGAAGATATCGATGGCTGGGGAGTGTATGAATCCATCCGTAAAAATGAGGAAACGAAGGATATTCCAGTGGTGATGCTCACAGCAAAGGCGCAGTCCATCGATAAGATGATCGGTCTGCATGTTGTCGGTGTCGATGAATACATCACCAAGCCATTCGGTCACAGGGAGTTGATCGATGGCATAAAGAAGCACCTGCCAGGGACCAAATGAGATGGACTACGAAGTGGGATCGATTGGCAGGGTGTTCATCGCACGCATCGATCATGATGAGGATCTGCTCGACGAACTCGTCAAACTCGCAAGATCAGAAGAGATCGAGCAGGCATTCTTCATGCTGATAGGAGCTGTAAAGAATATGCAGGTCGTGACCGGACCGAAGGAGGACACTGTCCCGCCGGATCCGATGTGGCACTCGATCGCGGGCGCTTGTGAGATACTCGGCATAGGAAACATCCTCCGGAAGGACGGGAACCCGAGCATCCACCTCCATGCCGCGCTTGGCAAGGGAGGTGACGTGACTGTCGGCTGTCTGCGTGATAGCGTCGATGCGTACCTCACCACCGAAGCTGTCATATTCGAGATATCAGGCATCGCTGCAGAACGGGTGTACGACGACATGTACGGGATTGCGCGGATGGTGTTATGATGAAATATCTATATCAGGACTCTGTAAAACTCCCCACCGACCGTGATTTCATTCACGATCTGGAGGCTCTACTGGACGTGACCGCGGCGGTGGTTCCGCTTGAAAACGAGATCATCTCGGCTAATAACGAAGTGGAAGAGAGCCGCCGTGCGAAGGATGGGAAGATCGCCGGGCTGAGAACATTCGAAAGCGAGGTGACGAGGCAGATGAATGAGATCGTCGGGGATGGCGGCACCGATGAGCTGCAGGTCTGCAAGAATGCGATCATAGATGTGTGTGCATCATGCGTGGATCAGCAGAAGGCAAAGATCGATTCCGAGTCTGATGCGTCACTAACTGATCTGGCTGAGAAGATCGACCTCAACGCGGAGCGTATCTGCAAGATACTCAGTCCGTTTCTCGAATTCGGTGTATATGGCGCCAGATTTGCATATTCGCTCATCTCAGAGGGGAAAAAGGGGCTCTACGGGGAGTTTAAAGCAGATCTGGGCGAGCTATCATTCGCTTATGAACTGCGGTTTAAGGATGCTGCCACTGTGAAGCAGCTGGTAGGTTCGTTCGCAATTCCGGTACCGAGAAAGGCAGGGATATTCCACAGTGAAGAAGCAGTGAAGATGATGGACATGTCGAATCACCGTTTGTTTTGCGTTGGATGCACGAATAACCAGATAACCGCAGAATTCAGGGATAAGAGGGGCGCAAAAATAGTCCGCATCGAGATGAAAACTGCCACCGATGATTATTCTATAGTGTATGAAGGTGCAGAGCCGGTCAATCTGACAAGAGACGAATTGGTCTCGAACGAGATCGATAGCGAGGGGGTCATAGACCTCATGCACGCGGTGACCGGTTATGTGAAGGATACCAAGAGACGCGAGGTTGCGACGCTTGTGAGACTGACGTTTAACGGCATGAATGTGATCAGGGAACCGCACGTCTCTGATGCGCTGAAGGTCATACTCTCGGAATACGGCAGATTCGCAAACGAATGTATCGCACACGGGGCGGCAAAGGACGAATTCGTGATAAAGATCGAATCGGACGACGGCACAAGGACTGAGAAATACATGTCGATCTCGACGGTCAAGGATCGCCTGCTCGGGATCGGGGAAGCGGGCGCGGAACTGGCGGATGCATTCGGACTGGGGACAAGCGCGTCATGACAATGTGTAGGAACGATCCTGCCTTATGGGACTTACAGTCCCGCCACAAGCCATATATAGTACACTCTCAAGTATAATACTTATGAGTGTATTCATAGACCGAGAACGCGAATTATCACTCCTCAAAGAAAGGTCGAGCAGCGACAGAGCCGAGTTTGTCGTCATCTACGGCAGGCGAAGAATCGGAAAAAGCGAACTCATCGACCAGTTCATAAAAGATAACGGCATCCGCCTTCTTGCCCGGGAAGAATCAAAGACCCTCCAGCTTCGGATATTTGCAGAAAAACTTGGGGAATTCTTCAGCGATGAACTCCTGAAAAAGACTGAATTCAAAGGATGGGACGGATTTTTTGAATATCTGTACAGAAAATCCGATGAGCGGATAATCGTAGCCATAGATGAGTTTCCGTACCTGATCAAAGAAGATCCTGCAATTTCTTCCATTTTGCAGGATTACTGGGACAACAAGCTTACGAAAACGAAGATCTTCCTGATACTCTGTGGTTCAAGCATCTCGATGATGGAGTCGAAGGTGATGGGCTACGAAAGTCCGCTTTATGGGAGAAGAACAGGGCAACTGCTCCTCAAGCAGATCCGGTTTACCCACACACTGGATTATGTAGGGGATTTTGAGAGGGCGGTAGAGTTTTACTCAGTCTTTGGTGGAACGCCTGCCTATCTCATAGAGACTGACCCGAAAAAGGATATTTTTACGAATATAGAAGATAATATTCTGAGAGAAGATTCGTTTCTTTACAGGGACGTTGAATTTGTGTTGAGGCAGGAATTGACAGAACCCAGATACTATTTTTCAATCCTTCTCTCGATTGCGAAAGGCAATCACAGAATCGGACTTATCGCTAATGACACTGGCTTAAGCACAAGCATCGTGAACAAGTACCTATCCATCTTAAGTGACCTGCAACTGGTCTACCGTATGGTGCCTGTGACAGAAAGCTACAAAAGCAGGAAAGGGATGCATTTTTTAGCTGATAATCTGTTTGATTTCTGGTTCAGGTTTGTATATCCTGCGATGGAGGAGATAGAGAAGGGAAATGGGAGAATGGTTGCCCAAAGCATAAAGCTGCAGTTTAACCAGTATGTTGGTAGACATTTTGAGACGATAGTTCAGGAGATCCTTGAGGTTCTGAATGAGCGAGAACTTCTGCCGTTCCGGTTTACTAAGATTGGGAGGTGGTGGCATAAGGAGAAAGAGATAGATGTTGTTGCTTTAAATGAAAAAAATAAGGATGTTATCTTCTGCGAGTGTAAATGGCGTGATAATGTCAGTGCTCCCGAAATTATCAGGGATCTCAGGGGAAAGGCTGGGTTCGTCCCGGTTGAAAGCGAGAAGGAATATTACATGGTCTTTGCGAAGAGTTTCAGGAAGAGAACGGAAGAAGAGGATGTTATTCTGTATGATCTTGAGGATATGGAGCGGCTGCTTATGGCGCACTAAATTTGCGGAAGGGTGCCGGAGGGCGCTTTGCCGCGCGCTTTTGTTTTTTGGTGGTTCTCTTTGGTTTGCCGTTTTTATAAAAATTTCTACTAATATATTACGCAAACTTTATATAGAATATGTGTTTGGTTAATGTGCATGGAGCGCAAGGAACTCCGACACGACCGACATACTGTATCGCTATTGACCGACCATATGGTCTTCTCGCCGAAGTATCGCGGGAAGATTCTGGTTGGAGATGTCGCGCTCGCGGTAGAGGGGATTATCCGTAAGATATGCAAAGAGATGAAAATCGAAATCATTGACATGGCGGTGAATGTGGATCATGTCCATCTCTTTATAGAATACCCCCCGAAATATTCTGTAAGCTTTATAGCCAAGAGGATAAAAGGAAGGAGCAGCAGAGAATTGCGCGAAGCATTTCCACATCTCAAGGACTGGTGCGGCAAAGGTTTGTGGGCGCCATCCTGCTTCCATGGCTCGGTTGGTCATGGGTGGGAGGTTGTGGAGAAGTACATACAGAATCAGGAGGCTCCGAATGCGAAAACTCGCTATACAGGCTCTGTACTTTAGTGCGGGGTTTGGTGACTTAATTGGACGAGCTATGCGGGAAAAAGCTGAGATGGTAATGCATGATCTAAAATCAAAAAATGCAATGATTATAGTAATTTATACCCTTATTAGCTTTTCAGCCATTGTTGCTGGACATTACACGGCAAATACGTATTTTAGCGAGACTATGCCTTGGGCAGTAAATGTAACAATTTTTGTAACTACTCACCTACACCGCCGGATGGAATGAACGGATCCCCTCTAAGCGCATCTTGAATCGCATCGAGAACATGATGCCCGTTCTTCCGCACTGTAGATATATACCCGCGAATACTACAGAACACATCAGCCCCTACAGTGGTTCGGAATGTGCCGGATATCTTCTGTCTCAGTTTCATCATGCGCACATCCCGTTCAGCCTGGTTATTGTCAAACGGCACATCAAAGTCATACATAAATTCCAGCACTTCCCGTTTGTGCCCCTTTAACCTATCAAGCAGATTTTTGGGCGGAGATTGTTTAACCCTACCCCTCTTTCCCGGTTCTTTTTGAGGTGGTGGGTTTAATTCCAGTCCCTCCGCAATGATCTTATCAAACCTCCCTTCAAACTCCTCGATTTTATCGGAATCGAGCTCATCTTTGTACAGGCGAGTTTGATCCACCTCTTTCTTGATATCAAGCAAGCAAAGACTCATATCTTCTGCCCAGTCCTGCCCATACTGTTCGTGAATGAATGTGAGGTCTCTCAGGTGGTGGGCATTGCAAAGAGCATGTATTACGTCAGTGTAATTGAAATAAGGTTTCCAGTGATCGTGCATAGCAACTCCCCCGAATTCTGATAAAATTCCCATCGCGTCCATCGCCTCCTTTCCACGCTTCGGATGCACAGTATAATACGTCAAATCACGAGTGCTGGCAACATGCAGCCAGTTCAGCTTACTCTCCACTTGCAAACCCGTTTCATCAAAATTAACTATGTGAGAGTTTATCAACAGCTCTTTAATCACATCATTGGCTGGTTTTATGTTCTCTGCACAGGTTGCATTTGCCCGGAGGATGATCGCCTCTGTTGGGCGATGATCGCAAATATCCTCGAAAAAGTCTCCGATGCGCCCCAACGGAACAAACTGATAGTTGTTTTGATATACCATCATCGCCCTGATGCGGCCACCATATTGCACCAATGCGGTGACGTCTGGTGGAAACGAAGCCGTGTTCGTGTACTTGCAATGAGGGCATGTCTTGATCTCTGCTTGATGTTCCGTTACTTCGATTTTTACGGGCGGAATGTCAAAAATCTGCCGTCTTATGTGATCCTCCGCTTCGACATCGGTAAGTGTTGCGCCGCACAGGTCGCATTGCTCGACCTCATGTAGTTCGATGTGATCAGGTTCTTCCACCGGTTCCAGTGTGCGACCAACATGCCCCTCCTGCCCACCGTTCTTTTTGTTGCCCGGCTTTCTCTGGCTTTTGGTGCGGGGCTTCTTGAGACCGTCGCTGGAAGGGGGTTTGCTGCTGTTTTTGCTGTTCTTGTTCAGCTGATCCTGCAGGGCTTGCAGCTGATCCTGCATGGTTTGTAATTCCTGAATAAGCTGATTAATTAGTTGAACGATTGCTCCTTCCCCCTGCTGATAAGCAGCATGGATTTCATCACAGTTGGGTGTGTGCATTGCGTTCTCCATCCATCAAACGAAATATTTTATTTGCAACGATTGTGATTGAAATATAATCTCATTAATAATAAATTTTGCGGTGGGGGGTGAGTAGTTACGAATAGGTGATAAAAATGCATTCGCCTATATGGAATGATTTCGGAATATGGGAGAGCGACCTTTTTTCGACCCTCCCTTTGTATAGTGACGAAGCGATAATACAGGTATCGGAAGATGGGAATACCTACTACTCGGTGAAAGATGTGTGGACTGAGGAAAGCACCGCTAATTTTTTTGATGCTTACCCAAAACGGTTAGGGGCGAAGAAGTTTGAGAAGGCATTAATTGGGCGGGATATTCGGGGTGATTTCAAGCTGATACTCGATTTCAAATAGAGGAGGTTTGAATTTGAGGATTGCTGATAGAGGTAAAAGGAAGAGAAGCCAACCGCGGGATGCCTCGGAATTTATTCCGATGGTGGAGCGGTCGGGGCTTTTAGAGAAGTAGAGACCGGGTAAATGAAAACAGCGTACCCACTTCAAAAAGCATGGTGAAACTCATCTTCAACTTATCTATCAGCTTTCTGAAAATATACAAAAAAACCTCAATCTGTGTTCATCTGCGTTAATCTGTGGCTGATAATGTTTTTAGCCACAGATTAACAGCGATTTCACTGATTTAAGGCAACATCTGCGTAGATTTATGAAATCTGTATCTACGATAAGTATCATAAATTACTGATTTTTTAGATAGTGCATCGGTTACCACTTAATTTGAAGCGGATACAAAACAGCCATCAATGTGCTCATCGGCATTGCGGTATTGCGTATCAGTGCATGGTTTGTAATAGGAGAGCATATCTGCCACCCACCCACTCAAACAAACTCCCCCAGCCGCCGTATCGCCCGATACCTCTCCTCCCGCCCGATCTCCGCACCCCCGATCGCATCCCGCAGCACCTCGATCGTCTGATCGTACGTATTATCCCAATCCACCGGATACGGATACCTGTCCTTGCCACCGTGCGCAAACGAGTATGTCGCGGGATCCTGCCAGCTCGGTTCGGTCCCGAAGATGAGATCAGAAACAAGCGCAAGAGCCGCTATCTTCCGGTTAAACTGGTGGACGGGGTCGTATATCTCACGTTTAAGGGGTCGGGTCTGATCACGTCAATTGCGCACGCGGACGGTCTGGTTGCGATCGGAGAGGAGGTGCCGCTGACAGAAGGCGAAGTCGATGTCCGGGTGCTTTGAGGAATTGTGGTATGCATTTCTTACAAAAACCCTCCAGCGCGACGCGATGCATCGCTTTCAACAACAAAACGAGCCCCAAAAAAGAAGCAGGGTTATTATAGTGCGGAGAGAACAAGTTAAACCTGCTCAAACCGAACATAAAACACAGGAGATATGATATGAAACATGTAAGAATAATCGCAGTCGTGTTCGCTCTTGCACTCGCAATTGCATTCAGCGGCTGTGTGGACTCAGATTCCGGCAAACAGAAGGAATCGCAAGGAGATGGCGCACCATCCGGCACCGCACATTATCTCGATCTGATCGATGTGACTTCCCTGCACTACACAGCGACCGTATCCGCTGATGACGAGGATACCGCCGTATTTGAGGAATGGCGCAAGAAATCCGGAGACATCTGGTTCTTCAAATTGGTACTCACCAGTAACCAGGGCGCGGATTCGGTGACCGTTCTTCAGAACGCGGAGGGGATGTATATGATAGATGCGGAGAGCGGCACAGCGATCAAAACCAAAGAATGTTCCAATGATAACCTCGGATTTATGAACCCGTTCTGGGCGGCGTATGGTTGCTATAGCGACGATTCCGCATGGGATGATAGCTGGATCACAGACAGCGACGCAACGTACCTGGGTCGCAAAGCCGTCAAACTGGACTACGGAAAGGTATGGCAGCTTGCCGGAGCATTCACTGGCGAAGATATCGACATGGAAAGAGCGGACTTGATCGTGGACAAACAGACCGGGTTCACGCTGCTGCTCGACTGGGCATGTACATACGAGGGCGAATCCGAGAGCATGCACTACGAGGTCACCGAGTTTGACGTGGATACGAATATCCCGGACGATACGTTTGAACTCCCTGCCGGTGCGGAGATGGTTGATCTCACGGCGCTTGGCGAAATGGGTGGCGAGATGCCCGATGAGATGCCTGATATGGCGTCTGGCGGACCCGGAACGCCTCCGCTTCCTGAGTGATGGGTGTCAAAACCCATCTTTTTTTGTCTTCAGTCGTGCGAATCAGCCGGTTGAAACGACCAGGAGTCTCCGCCCAACAACTTTACAACCATCCGATCATGATATCTGAATCATGAACCGGATACGTGCATGTCTCTATCTCTCGGTCTTTGTGATCATGGGACTCTCGGATGCGGTCGTGCCGATTCTCCCGGATCTCTCTGATGAACCGTTTGTGCAGAGCATGATCTTCTCTGCGTACTTTGCAGGCGCGCTCGTCTCGATGATCCCGCTCGGGATGCTTGCGGACCGGTACGGAAATACGCGGTTTATCCTGCTCAGTATCGTTCTGACAATTCTATCCGGATTCCTGATCCTCTTATCCAGCTCCCCCCAGATCCTCGTGTCTGCGCGTTTTGTCGAAGGGTGCGCCTGCGGGGCTTTCTTTCCGGCAGCGTTCTCGATGCTCACGAAATTTGAGAATCGAAGGCAGTGCCTGGGAGAGTTTACTTTTCTGATCAATATTGGGCTTGCTCTCGGTGTTGCAGCCGCTGCCGCACTTAAGTATTACCATCTGAAAGGCGGAATACTAACATTTGCCTTGCTCGCCATCCCCGCGCTGGTGCTTGCGATTTCACTGAAACATGACTCCGATAATCCGGATATCCCGCCTGCACCACAGAGGATTTCGGGGGTATTTGCGATCCTTTCCGATGCGCGGTATCTGCAGATATGGGTGATCGCTTTCGTCTTATTTGGCGCGACAGGGGTTCTTGTTGCTTATTTCCCATCTTTCACGGATTTAACGCCGTCCCCTCTGGGACTTGCGCTTTCCGGTGTCTACTTTGGAGCGATGGTGACCTCGCTCATCGGCGGTCGTGCGCGTGCCACTGAACGCTGGTTGATCCGGGCAGGTGCGCTGATAACAGGAATCGGCATCGTGGCGACCATATACCATCCGATCGGGCTTACCATCATGGGTGCCGGATCCGGGTTTGCGATGGTCGGGCTTGTCGCAGGGGTTGCGTCTCTCGGTTCTGATCATGGCATGGCGATGGGGGTCTTCAATACATGCACTTATGCCGGATTTGCCGCACTTCCGGTATTTGCGGCAGGAATCCTCTGCTATGCCGATTATGCAGCACTCTTCGGAATCACCGGAGTCGCTGTGGGCGCGCTCACTCTCTTTCCGTTGCATGCGCTTGCGGCGAAGCGGTGATCCATCCGCCTCTTACGCAGATGTTCGCGCGAAGTGGTATGGCGTGATAGTCCCACCGCCCCGGGGCTGTCACATTACGTGGTGTCAGCTCGAAACCCCGGTTTTCCAGATATCCAAAACCCGAAGCGGTCAGCACCAGACTCAAATTGACAACACCTTCAAAATCACGCCAACACCAGATAGCGTGACAGCCCCACCGCGCCGCAAGGTTTATATAGCATTGGGTAGTAGTGATGTACCATGCGAGCGGGTTTCTAAAAACTCTTTTTAACCACACTAACCCCCACTCCCCACTTCCCACACTCCCGCTCGCATATCCTTTTTACAAGCTCTCCACTTTCGATTGCTTCAGTTTTGACTACGACTATGGTCTAATGGTGGTAGGTCTGTGTATGGCAATGTTGGCTGTGAATATG
>JGI12150J12686_101230_pt1 | contig 9364 bp, 11 predicted proteins | sample ANMFosRound1_FD_12686 | JGI IMG/M metagenome (IMG submission 12686)
TCATATTCAAATGGCTACTATCCGACACGGTCTATGGATCCTTTTCACGGGTCACTTTTTAAAGACTCTCTCAGATAAATATGTTCTACCGCATTTGGGGTTTCCATATATAGAGATTAACCCAAAAATACATTCTTCCTGACTTTCGGTGAATTGAAATAGCCTGTCCTTTTATCGTCACAGAACACATGTAGAATTACCAATGATAACGACGTGATTGAAGAATAGACGTTTGAAAAGGGTGGAACATGTCATACTTGCGTGACACCTTTTGGGCGGTAATTTACGTTTCACCGAAAATCGAGATTCTTTCCAGTTTACAATAAATCGATTGTTCTGAGTAAAATTACTGGCCACAACGCATGAGACGATGCGATCCACATGACGACCATGATATCGTTGCTGACTTACTACAATGAACATGCCGAAGCATATGGTAATATGAACGGCATGAAATCGCTATACTCAGGCTCTGTACTTAAGTCTGGAGTTCCTGACTTCAGGATCTGTCGTGAATGGACGCGGAGGTCGGGGCGATCTGCGTGGTCAGAAAAGTCTTTGTGGGGTGGGGCCGCCGTACGTACCCGGAAAACGAATTGCCGGACTCACGCGATTCAGGCATAGCACCTGAGGCGCAACAACGCCCAAGCCAACAGCCCCAACCAAATTAAAGCACCAATCACGAAAACCAGCGCTGAAAATCAGAGTATCGGCACCCGGCCCCGGGCAGTCATGATCACAACCGAGTCGCCCCGATGCGAGGAAGCGCCCCCTCGAGGAATCGCTTCGCCCGGGCGTCTGCCGCCCGACCTTTGCTGATACGATATCGAGACATAATACGTGATAGGTCGCCTGATAAAGAAGATAAACTTGCCCTCTGATCTCCCTGAAACATCAGAGGACTTCTCCACCCCGGCAGAGTCGGTCAATGCCCGGGATGTGGTACCTCTGTAAATGACCGTCCGGACTGGCTTATTGTCCGATGAAAACCGTTAAGTACTAATCCAGATTAGTACTAATTATGATTAGTACATTCGTAGATCGAGAACCTGAACTGGAACTGTTCGAGCGAGAATGGGCTGGCGGTGGTGCGAGATTGATCGTCCTGTACGGACGTCGCAGGATTGGAAAGACGAGGCTGCTCCTCGAATTTATCAGAGGTCGCGAGGGAGTGTTCTATATCGCTGCCGATTCCACACCAAAACAGCAGATCGAAGAGTTGAAAGAGAAGATGGCAGAGTATCTCAGAGACCCGCTCCTCGCTCAACTGGAGATTACGGATTGGAATCAACTATTTGAATATTTTGTAAAAAATATTCCTGAGAAACGAACCTATCTGGTGATTGATGAGTTTTCATACATGATAAGAAGCGATAAGACCATTCTGAGCACGCTTCAGCGATTGTGGGATCTGAAGTTCTCGAATACAAATATATTTATCGTGCTTTCAGGTTCCCTTCTCGGTCTGATGAGTGAGAAAGTCCTATCACAGTCTTCTCCGCTGTATGGGCGGCGGAGCAGGGACATTCTTCTGGATAAACTGCCTTTTTCGTTTACCGCTGATTTTTCCGGGATGAACTTTGAGGATCGTGTGAAACTGTACATGACAATCGGAGGGGTGCCTGAATATCTGCTCAAAGCATCGGAATATGAAACGTTCACCGATTTTATAGAACTTGAGTTCTTCCGAAAGGATGGGTACTTCTACAGGGAGCCGTATTTTATAATATCGCAGGAATTCAAAGAGCTGAAGACATACTTCTCAATCTTAAACGCAATCGCGTACGGCAGCACAAGACCCGGCGAGATAGCAAACTCGGTTGGAATCGATGCAAAAAAGATTTATCCATATCTGGATAACCTGATCCGACTTGGTTTCGTCGAAAGAACCGTACCGATCATGGGCAGCGGAAAGGCTGGCATATACACAATCAAAGATCATCTCTTCGATTTCTGGTTCAATTTCGTTCACAGACATAGGGAACGGATAGAAAGAGGGTCATTTATCCTGCGCAACGATGAATTATCCGGTTATCTTGGCAAACGATTCGAAATTTTTGTGAAGGATGATCTATTCAAGTATATACCGGTGTCGAAGCGGTTTGATCACGTCGGGAGGTGGTGGCACCGGGATAAGGAGATCGATCTCGTGGCATTGAATGAAAGGAGCAGAGAAATTCTCTTTATCGAGTGCAAATGGAAGGATATGAGCCCCTGGGATGCGAAGAGAGAACTTGGCAAACTCGAAGAAAAGTCAGAGCACGTGTTATGGGACTCGAACAGGAAAGACTTCGGACTGATAGCGAAATCAATCGATAAAAAAGAGGATCTGAGGGGCTCCGGTTATCGGGTCATGGATCTTTCGGATTTCAGGTCACAGATTCGTTGAATCCCTCCACAAGCAGCCCGTCCTTCACACGCACGACTCTGTCAGCATGAGATGCGATCTTATGGTCGTGCGTGATCATTATTACGGTACGCCCATCCCTGTTCAGATCCTCGAATATCTTCATGATCCCCCCTGTCCGCGTATCCGGATTTCCTGTCGGCTTGTCCGAGAATCACCTACCGCCGCGAATCCTCCACAATCCTCCCATCGACTAACCTGATGATCCGGTCAGTCTTTGCAGCCATCTGTGCATCATGCGTCACAAGGATGAATGTCTGATTATGCTCATGGTTAAGCCTCCGTAGCAGTTCATAGATGGCATCGCTCGCCTTGGAGTCGAGGTTACCTGTGGGCTCATCCCCGATAACGATCTCCGGGCTGTTCGCAAGAGCCCGTGCAATTGCAACCCTCTGGTTCTGTCCGCCTGATAGCTGATTCGGTCTGTGATCTGCCCGGTCATCCAGTCCGACTTCCTCAAGCATCTGGCTTGCCATCTTTCTTGCTTTCGAGCGTTTGACGCCGTTTATCAATAGCGGCATCATCACGTTCTCGATTGCGTTAAAATCTGGTAGCAGGTGATGGTACTGGAAGATGAATCCGATTTTCCGGTTTCTCAGTCTGGAGCGCTCCTTTTCAGATGCTTTCGTGATATCGACTCCATCCAGGAGGATTGTTCCGCTCGTGGGCGTGTCAAGGATTCCGATCTGGTTTAGGAGCGTGCTCTTCCCGGATCCGGACGGACCAATGATTGCAAGGAACTCTCCTCGCTCAATATCCAGGTTCACGCCGTCAAGAGCCCGCACCTCTGAGCCGTCACCATAGATTCTTGTAAGGTTCCTTATCTCAATTATCTTCTTCATATTCTCCATCATCTCTTCAGACATCATGGATCGCCTCCACCGGGTCCATCTTCGAAGCCCTGCGGGCAGGGTATGCGCCTGCTATGATGTTGATTGCCATTGCGAAGACGCCGGCTATTATGAAGTTTTCAGGGGTTATCAGGAATGGCAGGTGGTCCAGCCCGAAATACATCTCAGGCGGCACCGGGATCGTGTAGGATGCGAGCATGATGGATGATACGTACCCGAGCACCGATCCGATGATTACGCCCATCATTCCGAGTATGCACGCCTCAAAGAGGAATATGATGAGTATGCTTCTTCTGGAGGTTCCCATCGCCATTAACATGCCGATCTCGCCCACTTTGTCCATCACGACCATGATCAGGATGTTTGCGATGCCGAAGCCCGATATGGCGAAGATCATGATGTAGAAGACGTAAGCAAACCCTGTCTGCTGGTCAATGAGGTCCAGTATCTCCCTGTTTCCTTCCATCCAGCTTGTGGCATCGTAGCCGGTCTCGCAATCGATCTTCTCAGCAAGCGTGTCCGCTGCATAGATATCCCCAACGCGCACCCCAATCCCGGTGATTATGTCTCCTTTGCCGTAGAAGTCCTGGACTCGCCCGAGATTCGCATAAGCAAGCGTCTCATCAGCCTGTGTTCCGGTCCGGATGATGCCAGTCACCGTAAAATCGGTCGGCTTTGATCCCGGGAACTTAGCGGTCACCGCATCACCGAGCTCCACCTCAAGGTTCTCCGCGAGTTTTGATCCGATGATTATGCGATTTCCAAGTCCTGTGATGGACATGAAATCCCCTGCAATGATGTCTTTCTCCACGTTTAGGATTTTGGTCTCATCTCCTGGATTTATGCCGTATAATACCACTCCTTCCACGTTGTGCCTGTACTGAAGCGCGCAATCTCCCCGATAGCGAGGTGAGACTGCAATAACACCGTCCTGCGCCTGTATATAGTTCAGAAGTCCATGATACAGATAGATGTGGTCCTCATCCTCTTCCGGAGAGACTGTGACATGTGGCTGGTTTTCCACTGTTGCGTCCACGATGTAGCTCGTAAATCCGCTGAGCATCGACATGGAGATCGTTATTATCGCAACCGCCAGTGCAACGGCTATTACCGAGAAGAGGGTCTGGCGCTGCCGTGACCTGATGTGCCTGATCGCAATATTCATCTCAAACATGCCTGTGTCCACCTGTTCTCTTAGTCTCGTTGTGATGATTCATTGACTGACTGTCAATCAGTTATTGGGCAGGGGCATATAAAAAGTTTGCTACTGGCTGGAGCAATTGGGTTTTTGGTGTGGTAAAGATCAGCACAGATCAAAAGGATCTATCCTATCCACCTCTTCTATCATGTCAAAATGCTTATCCACGCTGACAATCTTCCCGATGCCGCTGTTAAGCATCGTCGCAACATGGATTATGTCCCTCGGACTGATGCCCAGTTTCCGGTATTTCTGATAATAGTACAGTGCAATCTCGATATCTTTCTTCGTAACAGGCAGCACATCGATACCAAGGTCTGTTATGCCCCATGCAAGGTCTACACCTTTCTCCGCGAGGTTGATGTGATGATACCGGTACATAATCTCCTGGAACACCTCAGCATCCACCGCAGCAATCAGATCCCCGGATGCAACACTGGATAGGACCGTAACACATGGTTCCTTGAATTTGTGGGGTTTTCCAGCCGCGTACATGAAGATGTTGGTGTCGAGAAAGTAGTCAACCATCAAGCGCACCTTCTTCGATCTCACATTCCATCAACTCCCAATCATCCACGGGTAGATCCATCATAGCGATCTTCTTTACGGTATCGTCCGCCTTCTTATGCATGGGCTTGAGAACAAGTTCGCAGTCTCTGCTCTCGATGAAAACCCTGCCGGATCTATGCAGACCCAGTGCCGCCCTCATCTTCTTTGGGATCAGGATGCGCCCAAATTTATCGATATTGGCAATTTCATGCATAATGCTGTAATTGAGTCGATTGGACTAAAACGTTTTGGTGGTGGTTCATCATTCGGTCGATGATACAACGCGGGTCAAAGAGGTATTAAGCTCTGGAAAATCTCGAAAGAGCCAATATCTGATCTGTTGAGGAGATGATCAACTGAGAATGGGATTGGGGGAACTTTATGCAGCTTTAGTTTGGATTATTTGATTGAATGTGGTCAAAATGGACGCGGTATACGAAAATACGATGCTGGACATAATAAACGATTTTGAGAAGTTTATTGATAAATTGCCAATGAGAAAGGACGAGTTGAAGGAATTGAAGGATGAGTTATTGATCTACAACGATCCGGCATTCATGAAAAGCATAAAAACCGGAATCAAAGAGTCAGAAGAGGGGACCGTCGTGAAGTGCAAGGATATGGATGAAGTGAAAAACCTTTTTAAGTCGTTATAACATGTACAAAGCCGCATTCACAAAATAATTCATTAAACTCCTCAAAAAGATAAAGAAAAGGGATATAGCGACATTTGGGCGATTGGAATCGAAGATTAGGGATATCGTGGCTCAACATATCGCTACAAGCCTTTGAAAGATGAATTGAAAGGGCTCCGGCGGGCTCATGTCAGACCGTTTGTCGTTGTGTTCAAAGTAGGGGGGATACTGTGGTTTTCATTTCGATCAAGCACCATGATAAATCATACAGCGTTGGCGCGTAAAGTTAGTGAAAAAGCGTTGAGCACAGGGGGATGGTTATTGCGTGTTTCAATGTGCAAGTCTCAAAACGGCTTTTGACCCGTCTTCTGTGATTGTGACTCTGTAGGACGGGGTGCCTGACGCGCTCTCTTCAGGGGAGACTTCGTCGATTTTGATGAGTCCGATTGTGTGAAGGAATGCGCAGTTTTTCTTGACTGTTGTGTTGTTGGCTTTTACCTTTTTCGCCAGTAAATAGAACGAATAGACCTTTCCATCACTCAACTGCTTTAAAATTTTAATCTTTATCTCATCGTTAATATTCAGTTCCATCTACTCTCTTGAAAATGGGATCAACATCTTTATATAGGATAATTACATGTTTACGGTAGGACTAACGTGGATACGTTAGTTGTCTGAGAGGTGAAAGACGGATGAAGAGAAGCATGGCAGGCGAGATCGCAGCGGCTGGTGCGTGTGGCACGGCATCGACCGAAATGCTTATGAGGGGGGGGCGATGTGGACGCAGCCCCCTGGCATGGCGCGGGTCATGGCAGATGAAGGGGCGGAGATCGGAAAGAAGGTGATGCAATGGGCAAATATGTAAAGAGGCAGTCAACAGAAAGTTCGGAGTCTTGGCTTACAAAACTAGCAATGTGGTGGTTGATACCATGGCCGGTAAGAAAACTGATGAAGATTGGAGGCGGATCCAAAACAAAGAACAGAAGAACCATTAAAAGGAAATAGATGAAGGGAGGAATAAAATGGAAGAAACAACATTTTTCGGCACTGTCCAATTTTCTAGTGATAGCATAGAATAATCTCTATCAGAAACCTTTTAACTATCGTAAGTGAATACATCCATGGTGATAGTAAATGATCACTTTGGATTATGCTGCATTGAACCTTCAGTATATGAGCGCACCCAGTTATAGTTTTGAGGAGTTCTCGAATGATCTTGAGTGCACTGCAGACTGGATATTTCGCAGAGCTGTTCCACCTCCGTGTCCGGAATGTGGTGTGCTGATGAATCGCAATGGCTACAACAAGTACTGCAAAAAGTACATCGGTAGCATCAAGATGGGGCGGTATATCTGTCCTTGTTGTGGCGAACCTCTTGAAGAGGACCGTAGTTTCTGGGAGGAACTGAAAAAGGGTTTGTTTGATGTTCCGGACGTATTTTATCAGCAATTGCGGTTTTATAATGTGCCATATACGGGCATATCGGCGACAATGAAACTCGTGTTCCCACGTGGGAAGACCACGATTTATGATGCGTTCATGGAATCGGTCGAGAAAACGTATATTCCACCCGTAGATGATATTTGGATCGTTCACTACGACGAACAACATCTAAAAATAGGCGGAACACAGAAATTTCGCCTAACATTGCTTGATGGTGCTACAGGTCGCCCAATTGCGGATGAACTTTACGACAACAAAGATTCGGAGACCATCAAAGCCTTTCTTGCTGAGTATCTCGATCCTGACAGACGTATATTCATTGTAACAGACCTCGCCCCAGGTTATCCCGGGATCTTCGATGAATTTTTTGGCGATAACGTGATTCATCAGTTATGCCTCTTGCATCTGAACAAGCTTATAGCCGGCAATTTCCCGAGAAACGCAACTATTGAACAAGAATTGATGAAATATCGGATGTTAAACATCTTTTACAACAGAGATGCGGAAATCAAGATGTTGGTGGAGATGGCAGCAGAGGAAGAACGGTTAATTGAGCAGAATGACCGGAAGAAGTATGAAGCATGGCTCAAAGAGAAAATAGCTGCTTTCAGGATATTTCTACACGATCAAGAGCTGAGCAGGAGGCGTAAAGAGGAAAATCTGGAACAGAGACCATATCAAGATGCTCTGGAGATATTCACCGCATTGATGGCAGAGATAGAGTCTTTTGAAGAGTCTGTGCAGAAACGGCTGAAGATGATTGAGAAGAACTGGAAAGGACTTACCGCATTCTATTTCGTAGAAGGGGTACCTGCCACAAATAATCTGGTTGAGAACTATTATGGGGCGAGTCTGAAGACGCATCATAAGAAGCAGTTCAGAACCGAAATGGGACTGAAGAACCAGATAAAACTCTCATCGATGAAAAGGGCCGGGATACTGGGTAAGTGTAAGGATACTATTTTGAGTGCGTTTTCGAGATTCATACCGTTCTTAATTCTACTTTGTCAGATTAGCTGACATCAGACATCCAAGTCTGAACAGCAGTCTCAAAATAAGTGAAATATAATCTACAAAGAATACTATCCACACAGCCATTCGCGTTCATTACAACATAAATAACATTAAGCATGTAACTTTGTATAATATCTTCATACGAGCGGTATAATAATCCAAAAAGATCTGAGCGCACCAGCTACCCCCGCACCAGAACACGATACCACAAAAGCTAAAAAGTACGCCTCTTGCTATTATTTAGCTTCGGAGATCCTCATGACCATTTCGTTTCTTCTTCTGTTTCCTCCTTGCAGAATTGATGGATGATCGTCGTTTTCTGTGTCTGACCTTCATCTGGCGCAGCACTTCCTCAACAGTGACATCTCGTCTTGGAAGAAAGTGTTTCAGCAGTGTTTGGATGTCTGAACAGCTCAATAAGGGATATTCATCTTTGTTTGACAAACGACGTTCCAGCATAAACAGCATCGCCATCATTCCAAGCGTCATATGGTGATGCCAGCCATTCCAACCGCGAACCTGGTATTCATCGAGGCCACATTCGCTCTTTCCATCCTGCAGGGCACGTTCAACCCAGAAACGTTGTCCCTGCATAAACGCCAGTCGTTTAATTGATGTTTCTTCGGAAGCGTTGCTTAAACTATATTTAATCTCTTTAGGTGAATCAATTTCCCGTCTTACGATCAAATGCCAGCAATGTGCCTCTTCTTCCTCACCATCCCAAACCCAGACACGCTCTTGCAGTATGTACACATACAGCGTGCCCCGTGTGCTATCTCGAATTGGTATCATCTGCCATGCATCCTCTGGTTGCCGGGCAGCCCACTTGTCAACACGAATTGGGTCTGTCTGTGCCTTTAATTTTGTAGGCTTTCTGCCCCGGTTCGATTTGGGCTCCGGAATGGTTGGTTCGGGGTTTTCCAGATAAATGCGCTGATCTTTGTGCACATCAGCCATAAAGATCTCACCAATAGAATCTAAAGCACGCAAAAAGTCCGGTTCCTTCCCATATCCACCATCCACTCCCACCCAGTTGAAGCGGATGCCATTGGTACGAGCCTGTTTTATCATATCAAGCGCCTGTTCGGATTTCTTCCGGTAAACAATGAACTCTTCAGGCACACCAGCCTCTCTACATCGCTCCGGATCATTTATCCACACCTTTGGAATATAAAGGCGGGTGTCTGTCAATGTAACGTGGCTACGACAGGCTAACGCCGCAAAAACACCCACTTGACAGTTCTCCACCTTACCAAGCCTGCCACAC
>JGI12150J12686_103309_pt1 | contig 9311 bp, 3 predicted proteins | sample ANMFosRound1_FD_12686 | JGI IMG/M metagenome (IMG submission 12686)
GACTCTAGAGGATCCCACCTTCCCATTTGAAATTGCATAAGAGTCCAGAAAACCGCTATAAATGTCAGCGAACCAATCAGTGGTGGGCCAATAGGTGTCGCAGTCTCCCGTACTTTCGCACACATCTGGTGCGTTATGTGGCCTGAATTCATAAAGGTTCATACCATTAATGCCTTTTGGGCCCAGCGAATAAACGGGAAATGTCACCACGCCATGATCATCCTTTACATAATGAACATTAACCGGCTCTGAAAATTCTTGCCATTTGGTCTCGTTTTCATCTTTATACGACCAGCGATAGTACATTATCTCTTTGGTAGGTATGTGACTATCATATCCATGGCGGAATCTAAGACGACTTCCAAATGGTGCATCAACCATAGTGTAACCACTCATCCAGTCAGCATAATTTGTTAGACCATCTGCATTTATATTATTAAGTGTTGTCCCGCCAACACCATATGGCATAACCCAAAAATCAACCCCTTCCGGAGGGTGTATTGATGTCTCTGGAGGCAGGATGTTTATTTTATGGCAATATGTATTATTTTCTTCACTTAATTCTTCTACTGCTTCTGCAGGGTCTACCACAGCTCCAAGGCAGTAAATTCCAGGAGAAGTTTTCTCAGGTATATTAAGCTCAAGGGTATAACTAACAGAACTTCCTGGTGAAATTGACTTGGTATTAGATATTCTGCCATCCTCCAGGAGCATATCTTCAACAAAATCTTCTCTCGTCTTGCCTGCAGAGACCGGATTAACTGCTAATTCCAAAGGAATGATGTCATCAGAGGAAAGAATTAAATCTACAACATAGTATGCTATCTCGGATTCTATAGACCCGGGCGCTGTTGCAGAACCTATATTCCTTGCAGTTACCACTATATCAATGTCTTCGCCTGCCATAACCCTCTCCCTATCACACTGGATGTCGGTGATCATCAGGTCGGGCTGGACTGGCAATACTGCAACTGGAATCAATGGATGATAATCGCCTCCATGCTTTATTTTTCCAGAAGAGTTATAAGGAAGCAAGGTATCCCCAAGTCCATCCCCATCCAAATCCTCGCCAGCGTAATCGCTCCAGTAGTTACCTCCAAGATATGGTCCGCCGATTATATTCGTTCCCTTTCTTCTTTTTATGTTCCAGGTATTGGTGAAATAAGTATAAGCGTTGTTCGTGTTATTGAAGTAGTTGTTGTAGATGAGGTTGGTGGAATCCCCCACAAAGATGCCGAGGTTGTTTGAAGTTACCGTATTGTTTATTATGGTATTGTGATAGTCATTTGTACCGAGGCCGATGCCAGTATCCTTGTTCGCGTTTACCGTATTGTTTGCTATATTGTTATAGTCGGAATGGTGTAGAACAATACCGGTAAGGCCGTTCAAACTTGCATTGTTTCCGGTTATGTCGTTAAAGTCGGAGTAATCCACTTCAATTCCATGTTTACCATTCGAATTCACAGTGTTATTTGCCAGGGTGTTATGGTTGCTTGATGAATCCATCAAAATGCCGCAGTAATTTGAATTTGCTGTGTTGTTCGTGAGTGTATTGTTGCTCGAATAATACAGGTAGATGCCGAAGTCGTTGTTCGATGCGTTGTTATCAGAAATGTTGCAGTGTTCCACTTTACCAAGATATATTCCAGCCTTACCGCTTCTGGTCGCTTGTTTCACCGTAAACCCGGATATATTCACGTAATTTACGGTCACTCCAAAGACGTGGTCGTTGGGATTTGATGCGTTCACAATCGTATTCGTCGGATTTGCAGATGTGGACCTTATCGTTAAGGATTTGGTGACAACCACATTCTCGTTATATGTCCCGGGGTCAGCAGTGATTGTATGCCCATCTAACGTATCGGGATCGTCTATTGCAGCCTGAATTGTTGAGAAATCTTCTCCTGTGTCGATGTTGTGGACTGGCACTACAGCAGCACATGTATATGTGCATCCACTCTTTCTAGTATCGTTCCATTTGTAGGTTAAATCGCAGGTATTTTCATCACCAGTATTTTCACCTCTATCATCTATGTCATATACAGAATTATCGCAGAAGATGTTATGATTTACTACATTATCCTCAGAATCAGCGGTGAAATAGAGACCTTTTTGATTATAATTTGCTATGTTGCTTGTTATTTTGTTGCGGGATGAAGAAATAATAATAATCCCAGATCCAGCGTTATTCGTTAATGTGTTGTTTGTTACATAATTATCGGAAGAATATAGGGATAAATCTATACCATGTCCATTACCACCATCCATGTTTGTTATTATATTATTTCGAATATTATTGAACCGTGATGAATCAGTCCGACGCCCGCTAATATGTATTCCAAATCTTGTATCTCCTGTATAGTCATCGATTTTATTATTCTCGATAATATTATTGTCTCCCCGCCACGAGATAGCCATGTTGTTAGAACCATTTATAATATTGTTTCTAATCAAACATTTATCAGAAAAACCACTATATCCATTAACAGTGATAGCATTGTGATAGTTATTAAGTGTGCAACCTTCGATAGTGATTCCATCATAACCATTACTAACAATTGCTTTACCACTATCGTCACCGATCAGAACTGTATTATCGCAGGTTAATTTTACGTTATTTGCCGCAAATATAATGACACCGTCATTATTGGCATCATTTACATAATAAGTCCCAGGACAAAGTGTAGTATCTTCATTGATGTACAAATCATCGGTTGGGATTACGCAAACATCTATCTCTTCCGCCACGCCTACACCCGCACCGATCACCACACCCGCAAATATCGAAGCCAACATCACGCCTATGAGGACGAACGATGCCAATTCCGCTTTCTTTTCCCGCATGATTTTTACCCCCTTACTTACGTTATAATTTCAGATAGTTTCTTTGTATATATAAAGCATGGTGCTACATTAGGCTACGTCATCAAATGGAAAATTTTAATACTTATCAACACATATTATTTGATGGCTTTTAGTATGCTTTCAGAACTATTGGTCACCCATTTAGGGATAAAATATATAAATCCGCTCAAAGAATTTTTCACGTTAAACTCTAGCTCAAATCCGTCCTCATTGAAATTTACAAATTTCGTAACATCTGATTCGTGAGGGGCACCATTATTAAATCCCAATGCCATAGCCCAGCCTTTGTACCGTTCAAGGAATTCTAAGCCATCTTCTCGCGTTTCAAAGCGGCATAAACGCACAAATAGCAAAATGGTATATATAAACAATATAGCTGGAATATATTCTTGGAAATGTGATTATTCATCAAAAAGAAACCAAGTGAAACTTTAAAGACTTATGCCTTCTTGTAGGGCAAGGAATACCACAGATAAAATTCCATAAGTATCTCATGTCTTAAAAAGTTTTCGGTATTTGGTATTAAAATATCCAAAAGGCATGTTTCATCATATTATCCCTTCATCCTTCAAAGCTCACTCCAAATGCAATTTTTTACATTAGCCATACAAATGTCCGCATTCTACTTCTCCGTACCCGACCCAGTCCCAATCGCCGTAATACCTGTTCTGAACAGTTGTTTCAGACCGAAATGTTTCATCAAATCCACAAACCTGTCTATCTTTTTAGGCTCTTCTGTAAGTTCCAGTGTTACTGAGTCCAGCGTAGCATCTACTATTTTGGCACTGTATAATTCCGCAAGCTGCATCACCTCAGAACGAGCTTTTGGATCCTTTACGTGCACTTTTAGCAGACTTAAATCCCGGATAATTGGCTCTTCCTCCATTAAATCCACCACTTTCACCACTTCTATTAGATTGCTAATCTGCTTCCGCACCTTCTCCAACTCGCTCTCTGTGCCTTTTATCGCTACTGTCATCCGCGATAACCCGCCCTTCTCACATGGCGAGACCGTGAGGGATGTGATATTGATCCCTCGCATCGTGAACATACCCGACATCCTTGTTAGCACTCCCGGATTGTCCTCAACCAAAAGCGAAATTATATGTGTTTGCATCTTTCCGTTCCTATCATTCCTATTACACCGCCACCAGGAGGGATCATGGGCAATATCTTGTCATCCTTACCTACAATCACATCAATCACTGATGGCTTTCCCGATTCAAATGCGTTATTAAAAGCGTCTTTTATATCCTCTGGCTTTTCTACTCGCTCGCCATAGCATCCAAACGCTTCTGCAAGCTTAACAAAATCAGGCGTTAATCCCAATCCTGTATGGGCGTACTTCTTATCATAGAACAACTCCTGCCACTGCCTTACCATCCCTAAATACCGGTTGTCCAATATGCAGACCACAACAGGTATATCATTCTCAACGCAGGTCGCCAGGTCCTGACAGGTCATCAGGAAACTCCCATCTCCTGCTATGTCCACTACTTTCTTATCTGGAGCCGCAACTTTCGCGCCTATCGCTGCCGGGAATCCAAATCCCATCGTACCCAGCCCGCCGGACGATATAAACGTACGTGGCTCCCGCGTCATGTAATAATGCGCTGCGAACATCTGACACTGTCCCACTTCTGTTGTTACTATCGCATCGCCGTCCAGGATTAGGCTGATTTCTTTTATTACACTATCCGAGATTGATGTCCCTGCTCTATGCACATCATGTATGCATTCTTCACACGCCGAGTGCATCTCTTTTATCCTTTGTAGCCATACGCTTTTATCGCCCAATTTTTTCTTCTTCTCTAGCCACTTTATCATATCAGAAAGAGCAAGCTTCACGTCTCCTACTATTGGGATGTCCACCGGCATGTTCTTGTTTATCTCAGCCGCATCTATATCCACGTGTATCACTGTGGCGTCCGGTGCGAACTGGTCTAATAGCCACCCAGTTAACCGGTCGCTGAATCGTGTTCCTAACGCAAGCAAAGCGTCACATTCATTTATCGCCCTGTTCGCACAGAGGTGCCCGTGCATCCCAGCCATGCCTAAACAGAATGGGTGATACTCGGAAATGGCTCCTTTGCCCATAAGCGTTGTGACTACACCGGTGCCAAGGAGTTCCACTAACTGGCGTAACTCTTCCGTAGCTTCTGCACTGATAATGCCTCCACCTGCAAGTATAAGTGGGCGCTCGGCATTAGCCAGGACCTCTGCGGCCTTCTTTGTCTGCACCTGATTAGGTTTTATGTTCGGCTTATAGCCTGCAAAAGTCTCTTTCGGATGCAAATTTACTGTTGCTTTTCCGGCTAAGACGTCCTTTGGCAGGTCAATCAAAACCACCCCCTTCCTTCCGGTATTGGCAACATAGAATGCATTATGAATGACCGTGGGCAAATCTTTCGTTCTCTTTACGAGGAAATTATGCTTTGTGACGGGCATGGTGATAGTGAAGGTACTGGCTTCCTGAAATGCATTTGTGCCGATTGCAGAAGTTACCACTTGCCCGGTCAACGCCACTACAGGTGCAGAATCCATGTTTGCGTTCGCCAGCCCCGTAACGAGGTTCGTAGCTCCGGGACCCGAAGTGGCGATACACACGCCCGTCTTCCCTGATACACGGGCATAGCCGTCTGCGGCATGCGCCGCACATTGCTCATGCCGCATCAATATGTGTCTTAGCGCATCATCCTTATACAAAGTATCGTACAGATCCAACAGAACACCGCCTGGTATTCCAAAGGCTACCTCTGCGCCTTCGTCCTTCAACTCCTCCACTACTATTTCCGCACCGCTTAACTTCACTTTTGCCATTTCTTTTTCCCCTATATGCACTTTTTACCTCTGAGGGTGAATGTGGTATATGTTATCCTTATAGTGTGCAAGATATTTAAACTATTTCTGTATCCGAGTTCTTTGAACTTTTTTGGTTTTTGGTTTTGGGCCACTGTAGTTCCGAAATTTCGATACCAGCCATCAAGTGCCGCTGTCGGCGGAAGGGCAACCGCTATATTTAAACCGAAAAGTATATACATTTGAAAAAACCGAAAAGCTTTTATAGCTAAATGCTTTGTGTACACTCTAAAGCTATAGGATGAAGATATATAAAAACGTATTATAGAAGGTGTAGTCAGGGTGCATAGACGAAGGAGGTCGGTTAATAAAAAATGAAGAGAGAGATGGTTATTGAACGGTGGTTGGCAGGATTTGTACTGGTAGCGGGTCTGGTAGTGGTAGTGCTCTTGGGGACAGCAGCGGCGGACGGGCCACCTATGTCAGAGCGAGCACCTCTTTCCTTTTCACCTATACACAATCTTCTTCCGACTAATAGTGTTTATGCCTTTGGGCACCTTAGTGTGGTCGGAAACAAAATCAAAAAGAATAACCTTGATGGGGATCCGCTTTGCAATGAACAAGATGGTTGCTATCCGCATGGCGATGGTTGCGAAGAAAGAGACTATTATTGCGCGGGTAATGGGACAGGTTGCAACTATACTTTCTCCAATAGGCATACCGATAGCTGGGTGGATACAGGTAACGCGCGATGGGTAGACGAGAACGAATGCAAACAGAAGGAGCAGAAGGAGCAGGAATACCGGGATTATGAATGTTCCGCAGGAAGCTGTTATTACAGTATAAACGATACGAAATGGATAGATACAGGAATCTATAATTCCACTTGCATCGATGTTTCTCTTGCACCACCAGAAGTCACTTCTTTCACACCTCTATCGTATGTTGAGGACACGATCGGCAATTGGAGGACATTTGACGGTACGGTAAGTCAGGCGGCTAACGTGAGCTGGTATCTAAATGATATGCTCGTGCTGACGAACGAGAGTGTACGGGAAGCCAAATGCATGTTACTTGCGGATGTGGTGGGTGTGCACAACGTCACCGCAATCGCATCGAATGCAAATGGCTCTGATATGCAACTGTGGATATGGGCTGTAACAGAACTCCCAAAAGAGTGTGAAGGCACGGATACCTGTTGTGGCATTTACCCAAATTGTGGAAATTGCAATGAACAAGATGGTTGCTATCCGTATGGCGATGGTTGCGAAGAAAGAAACTATTATTGCATGGGTGATGAGGAGGGTTGTAACTATACTTTCTCCAATAGGCATAACGATAGCTGGGTGGATACAGGTAACACGCGATGGGTAGACGTGAACAAATGCGAAGAGAAGGAGCAGAAGGAGCAGGAATACCGGGATTATAAATGTTCTGCAGGAAGCTGTAATTACAGCATAAACGATACGAAATGGCTAGATACAGGGAATATGAGTATCAAAGCTAATGGTACTATCTGTGGTTGTACCGCGAATAATACAGTGAAGAGATGTTATGATGGTAATTGTACAGATACAGGAATCGGAAACACGAGTAATTGCTGTGCGGATGTTGCCTGCGAGGGAAAGAAGCCGGGGGAATCTTGTGGCGATGGTAGAATATGCAATTCCACTTGCAACTGTGTTTCTCGCGCACCACCAGGAATCACTTCTTTCGCTCCTCTATCGTATGTTGATGACACGATCGGCAATTGGAGGGCATTTAACGTTACGGCAAATCAGGCAGCGAACGTGAGCTGGTATCTAAATGATATGCTCGTGCTGACGAACGAGAGTGTACAGGAAGCCAAATGCACGCTGCATGCGGATGTGGTGGGTGCGCACAGCGTCACAGCAATTGCATCGAATGCAAATGGCTCTGATATGCAGATGTGGATATGGGATGTAACAGAACTAGAGCTCCCAAAAGAGTGTGAGGGCACGGATACCTGTTGTGGCAGTTACCCAAATTGTGAAAATTGCAATGATCAAGATGGTTGCTATCCGTATGGCGATGGTTGCGAAGAAAGAGACTATTATTGCAGGGGTGATGTGGAGGGTTGCAACTATACTTCCTCCAATAGGCATAACGATAGCTGGGTGGATACAGGTAACACGCGATGGGTAGACGTAGACGAATGCAAACAGAAGGAGCAGAAGGAGCAGGAATACCGGGATTATGAATGTTCCGCAGGAAGCTGTAATTACAGTATAAACGATACGAAATGGCTAGATACAGGAAATACGAGTATCAAAGCTAATGGTACTATCTGTGGTTGTACCGCGAATAATACAGTGAAGAGATGTTATGATGGTAATTGTACCGATACAGGAATCGGAAACACGAGTAATTGCTGTGCGGATGTTGCCTGCGATGGAAAGAAGCCGGGGGAATCTTGTGGCGATGGTCGAATATGCAATTCCACTTGCAACTGTGTTTCTCGCGCACCACCAGGAATCACTTCCTTCGCTCCTCTATCGTACGTTGATGACACGGTCGGCAATTGGAGGGCATTTAACGTTACGGCAAATCAGGCAGCTAACGTGAGCTGGTATGTAAATGATCTGCTCGTGCTGACGAACGAGAGTGTACTGGAAGCTAAATGCACGTTACATGCGGAAGTGGTGGGTGAGCACAACGTCACAGCAATCGCATCGAATGCAAATGGCTCGGATATGCAACTGTGGATATGGAATGTAACAGAACTCCCAAAAGAGTGTGAAGGCACGGATACCTGTTGTGGCATTTACCCAAATTGTGAAAATTGCAATGAACAAGATGGTTGCTATCCGCATGGCGATGGTTGCGAAGAAAGAGACTATTATTGCGCGGGTAATGGGGCAGGTTGCAACTATACTTCCTCCAATAGGCATAACGATAGCTGGGTGGATACCGGTAACACGCGATGGGTAGACGAGAACGAATGCCAGGAGAAGGAGCAGAAGGAACAGGAATACCGGGATTATAAATGTTCCACAGGAAGCTGTAATTACAGTATAAACGATACGAAATGGCTAGATACAGGAAATACGAATATCAAAGCTAATGGTACTATCTGCGGTTGTACAGCGAATAATACAGTGAAGAAATGTTATGATGGTAATTGTACAGATACAGGAATCGGAAACGCGAGTAATTGCTGTGTGGATGTTGCCTGCGATGGAAAAAAGGCCAACTGCACCTGTGGCGACATATGTGTAATTACAACCGGCTGGTGGCGAGATGGTAGTGCGTTTCATCCAACAGATACGCCGATACAGGATGCGATTGATAACGCAGGTACGGGTGAAACGATTTGCGTTAAGGACGGCACGTACACGGAGAATGTGGATGTGGACACGCCGTTGACGATTCGGTCGGAGAACGGTGCTGGTTCTACCACTGTTAATGCTTTATATTCAAATGACCATGTCTTTGAGGTGACTGCAGATTATGTAAGCATATCGGGATTCACGGTTGAAGGCGCTACAGGTGGCGGAGAGGCGGGTATATGGCTCGACAGTAATGTAGATCACTGCAACATTTATGATAACAACGCTTCGGGCAATTTCTATGGTATATACTTGAGACGGTCTAGCGACAACACGGTCACAAGTAACATTGCATTG
>JGI12150J12686_101766_pt1 | contig 9048 bp, 5 predicted proteins | sample ANMFosRound1_FD_12686 | JGI IMG/M metagenome (IMG submission 12686)
CCCCCACAACTATTCCCGCGTCATCCACGAATTCGACGATCTCATCGAACCTCCGGGCTTCTATGGCAACAGGGACGTCATGATAATGCATGGAAGAGTTGTGCCAGACCTGCACCTGCTTTACGGTTATCACATCTGTTAATCGTGGTCCTCCTTCGCCCGTACCAATTTCCTTGTAGACCCCGATGTCAAACGCATCAGGCGGAATCAGGTAAGAGATGCCGATCTCCTCTTCTGTCACAGCAAGTCGAACCGGGGGCGTCTGGTAGGATATGTTAACGCGTGCGTCTTCGCCGGCCGCCAGATCAACCGGAATAGACGAATCGATAATTGGGAACCCGGCATCGGAAGAGAGATTGGAATGCCCCGGGGGGAGGGGGATACTAACCGAGAAATTTGATATGGAAAAATTTTCGTGGTTGGTGATGGAGATGCGCTGTGACCAGTTGACAGGTTCGCCCACCACTATCGCTCCTTGCTCTGGCTCACCAAAGACGATCTCCGGATCTGCCACTACAAACCCGGTAGTCAAGAACGTTTCGTCACCCCCGGCACGCAACCGAACATTTATCCTGTAACTGCCAGCGGTATCTGGCTTGAACTGATGTTCGCGGTCTGTGGATGGTAGCGCTGCATGAGAGATACCTTCCGGACTTATTATATTAAAAAAAACGATATCTTCTTGAGCCGCCGTTAAAGTGATGCAGACCGTCTCACGAAGCGCATACGTTGCTTTACCGACCGAAAGGGATGTGTCATTCGGATATTGTGCTGAAACGCCGTGAGCGTGGATAAGAAGGATGGGATTTAGTAAGATTATAAATAGGCTGATAGCGATGATGTCAGTCCTGAAGTTAATCATCATATTCATGCCCCACAGGTTCCCTCTGCCACACAATGATATACTCATTGATGATATATAACACTTTGGCGATGTTCCCGATTTTGATACCCGCCCCACGCGACTGTTAAGATGCAAACAGGATGATACAGATGCACAAATGTTCGAACCAGCCTGCCGCGAGATCCTTGAGCAGATCCTGAATCACGAGATAACGAGCGAGCGTGAGCTCGATGCCGCCAAGAAGCGGGTCAGCGCAAAGTACAAACTCCCGAGTCTCCCAAAGAATTCAGAGATCCTTCTGCTCTGCTCTGTGGATGAGCGCGTCTGTGCGATCCATCTGCTGCGGCGAAAGTCGGTCCGCACGATATCAGGCGTTGCCGTTGTTGCGGTGATGACCTCGCCGCACCCGTGCCCGCATGGCGCATGTATCCCGTGCCCGGGCGGTCCTGCATCCGTATTCCAGACGCCGCAGAGTTACATGGGGCGAGAGCCGGCCACGATGCGTGCGATCCAGTGCGGCTACGACCCGTACAAGCAGGTGGCAGTCCGGCTGCGGCAGTTGCAGAGCATCGGGCATCCGGTCGACAAGGTTGAACTGATCGTGATGGGCGGGACATTCACAGCCCGTCCGCCGGATTACCAGCAGTGGTTTGTCGGGCAGTCGATTTTGGCTATGAACGATTTCGGCGGCGCGGGCGTGGCGGATCAGGATATTGACCTTGATATCGATATCGAATCCATAATCGCCACGAACGAGACTGCCGCGGTCAGGAATATCGGAATCACCTTTGAAACCCGCCCGGACCATCTGTCCCGAGAGGAGATTGACCGCCTGCTTGAGATGGGCGCAACGAAGGTGGAAGTAGGTGTTCAGAGCACCTATGACCGTGTACTCGAGAAGATCGATCGCGGGCATACCGTGCAGGACGCAATCGCTGCCAACAAGCGACTGCGTGAGAGCGGGCTTAAGGTCGGATTCCACATAATGGTCGGGCTTCCCGGATCTGATGCCGACGACGACCGGAACATGTTTAAGACGCTTTTTAGTGATCCCGCGTTCTGCCCTGACCATCTGAAGATCTATCCCACGCTCGTAACCGAAGGAACCGTGCTCCACCGGTGGTGGAAGGATGGCAGCTACCAGTCGCTTGACAACGTTTCAGCGATCGGGCTGCTCGCAGATATCAAGAGCGTGCTTCCGAAGTGGGTGCGGCTGCAGCGGATCCAGCGGGACATTCCCGCGCAGCAGATCGTGGCAGGCGTCACAAAGAGCAACATCCGCCAGCTTGCAGAAGAGAGGCTCAGGTCGATGGGTGGGTCATGCAGGTGCATCAGATGCCGCGAGGTCGGACATGCGTCGCTGCACGGAAGGGCGCCTGAGAAGATTGAATTATTGGTCGAGACGTACAGTGCATGTGGTGGAACCGAGCACTTCATATCGTTTGAAGATCGGGAAAATGGTATTCTGATCGGTTTTCTGCGGCTGCGGTTCCCGGATTCTCCGCACCGGATAGAACTTGCGAGCGCTGCTCTCGTGCGTGAACTGGTGGTGTATGGGCGGATGGTGTCATTGGGTGCAGAATCCATCCCTCACAAGGACCAGTGGCAGCACAGGGGCTATGGGCGTGAACTGCTCGCTGCTGCAGAGGATCTTGCATCCGGGCACGGATTTTCAAAAATCGCTGTTACAAGCGGTATCGGTGTGCGTGAGTATTACAGGACGCGCGGGTATGTACGCGAGGGCGCATACATGGTGAAGTACCTTTAACCAGGCCAGGTTCCGTACTGAAACCCAAGCGCGATCGCGAGTATGCCGGCGACAGCAGCGATTATAACCACAGTCTTTGGATTGATGCGTATCGCGGTCTCGTCCGCCTCGTAATATCTCATCAGACCCGCAGAAGACATGAGTCCGCTTCCACTTGCTTTCTTTTTAGCCATTGATGTCATTATCTCTGGCGATGTCACATAAACGTTTCCATCATTAGATGATGGGTTACTTTATTATGCATCTTCTACAAAACGTATCTATTACATGAGTGTAAGGATTATGGCTGTGGACGATGAACCGGATACAGTAGACCTAATCACACTGGTGCTTGAAAATGAGGGTTATGAGGTGCTGCCAGCTTACGGCGGCAGAGATGCGCTGGACATGCTCAAAGATACAAAACCCGATCTGATCCTGCTGGATATTATGATGGACGATATCGATGGCTGGGGCGTGTATGAATCAATCCGTAAAAACGAGGAAACGAAGGATATTCCAGTGGTGATGCTCACAGCAAAGGCGCAGTCCATCGATAAGATGATCGGTCTGCATGTTATCGGTGTCGATGAATACATCACCAAGCCATTTGGTCACAGAGAGTTGATCGATGGCATAAAGAAGCACCTGCCAGTGACCGGATGAGGATGAGATGGACTACACGACAGGCATGATTGGCAGGGTGTTCGTCGCACGCATCGATCATGATGAGGATCTGCTCGCCGAACTCGTCAAACTCGCAAGATCAGAAGAGATTAAGCAGGCATTCTTTATGCTGATCGGTGCTGTTAAGAATATGCAGGTCGTAACCGGACCGAAGGAGGACACCGTCCCACCAGATCCAATGTGGCACTCGATCGCGGGAGCTTGCGAGATACTCGGCATCGGAAACATCCTCTGGAAGGACGGGAACCCGAGCATCCACCTCCATGCAGCACTTGGCAAGGGCGGTGACGTGACTGTTGGCTGTCTGCGTGATAGCGTCGATGTGTACCTCACCACCGAAGCTATCATATTCGAGATATCAGGTATCGCGGGAGAACGGGTGTATGACGATATGTACGGAATTGCACGGATGGTGTTATGATGAAATATCTATATCAAGACTCTGTAAAACTCCCCACCGATCGTGATTTCATTCACGATCTGGAGACTCTGCTGGACGTGACAGCGGCGGTAGTTCCGCTTGAAGACGAGATCATCTCGGCTAATAACGAAGTGGAAGAGGGCCACCGTGCGAAGGATAGGAAAATTACCGGGCTTAAAACATTCGAAAGCAATGTGACGATGCAGATGAACGAGCTCGTCAGGGATGACGGCACCGATGAGATACAAGTCTGTAAGAATGCAATCACAGAGGTATGTGCATCATGCGTGGATCAGCAGAAGGTAAAGGTCGATTCTGAGTCTGATGCGTCACTAACTGATCTGGCTGAGAAGATCGACCTCAACTCGGAGCGTATCTGCAAGATAATCAGTCCGTTTCTCGAATTCGGCGTATATGGTGCAAGATATGTGTATTCGCTCGACTCGGAGTGGAAGAAAGGACTCCATGGGGAGTTCAAAGCAGATCTTGGCGAGCTATCATTCGCTTATGAACTGCAGTTTAAGGATGCGGTTATTGTGAAGCATCTGGTAGGTTCGTTCGCAATTCCGGTGCCGAGAAAGGCAGGGTTATTCCACAGTGAAGAAACTGTGAAGATGCTGGACATGTCGCATCACCGTTTGGCTGACGTTACATACTCGAATAACCAGGTAACCGCAGAATTTAAGGACCGGAGGGGTGCGAAAATGGTCCGCATCGAGATGAAGCCTGCCACCAACGATTATTCGATAGTGTATGACGGTGCAGAGCCGGTTAATCTGACAAGAGACGAATTGGTATCACAAGAGATTGATAGCGATGGAATTCTTGGCCTCATACATGCGGTGATCAGTTATGTGCGGGATACTGAAAAACGTGAGGTTGCGACGCTTGTGAGACTGACGTTTAATGGTATGAATGTGGTTAGAGAACCGTTCGTCACTGATGCGCTGAAGGTCATGCTCGCGGAATATGGCAGATTCGCAAACGAATGTATAGCACACGGGGCGGCAAAGGACGAATTCGTGATAAAGATCGAATCGGACGACGGCACAAGGACTGAGAAATACATGTCGATCTCAACAGTCAAGGATCGTCTGCTCGGGATCGGGAAAAAGGGCGCGGAACTGGCGGATGCATTTGGACTGGGGACGAGCGCGTCATGACCATGTGTAGGGGCGATCCTGCCTTATGGGCTCGCAGTCCCGCCACAAGCTATATATAGTACACTCTTAAGTATAATACTTATGAGTGTATTCATAGACCGGGAACGTGAATTATCACTCCTAAAAGAAAGGTCGAGCAGCGACAGAGCCCGAGTTTGTCATCATCTACGGCAGGCGAAGAATCGGAAAAAGCGAACTCATCGACCAGTTCATAAAAGATAAAGCCACAGTTTAGAGATTTTTTATTATCTTCTGGGAATTGGGTTTTGGAAAACCACAGAGAGCACAGAGGACACAGAGAAACCAGCAACTCTCTGTGCCCTCCGTGTCCTCTGTGGTATCTTCTTCGCCATAATCAGAAGTCCACCCAGAAAAAATTAAAAAGTCTCTGAGAAACGGTTATAATAGGGAAGCTGACGCCAGATGCGTCGCTGTTCCGGATCAGCTGGGAGTATACCGACTCGATGGCGATCGGGATTACGTCTGGAAGGGTGGTTGAGGCGGTATTCTCGATTCTGCGGTTGGGGGCAAAGCAGATTGATCAGGTTTAAGTATCATGGCTGATATTGATCATAATTGCATGAAACGATGCGATTTTCGGGAGGTGTACATAGTATTGTTATTGATGTGCCCGGTGAACTTGTCGAAGCATACGGCGGGATGGACGGGGCGCAATTGCTTTGTGCAGGCTATGTGAACGAGTATGGATAACAAAACGACTCAAATCGATGTTTTAATTATCACCGCAGTGAAGGATGAATTAGACGTTGTTCGTAAGATAGAATCGGATTGGGAACAACGAGCGGATAACAGTGGGTTTGACTATTACATCCGCACAGATACAGATATTGATAATCCAGGAAACGAATTTACAATTGCTGTTGTACGATCATTTGATAAAGGGGGAGATTACGCTTCAAACATTGCCGATCGTCTGGTTACTGAGTTAAAACCCCGATGTTTGGCTATGGTTGGGATTTGTGCAGGTCGACGTGATAAGGTTTTTCTGGAAGATGTGATCATTGCTGAACGGGTACTTCGCTGCGACGGTGGTAAATTAAAAGCGTTCAGAGAAGAAGACGGTGGTTGGCGAAAAGAGGTTTTTCCCATAGATTGGATAAAGACTGTAACAACCTACTCCCGCCCTATCAGCTGTAACTATCAAGAAGAGTGGCTGGATTATGCTATTGACGCGTTCGAGAATGGAAATGGGGTTCATCCAAGAGACAGAAGTGATCGCGAAACGGACTGTCCTTGCTATACCAAGGTAATTGAGAGACTTTTTAATTTTTTCTGGGTGGACTCTGATTATGGCGAAGAAGATACCACAGAGGACACGGAGGGCATAGAGAGTTGCTGTTTTCTCTGTGTCCTCTGTGCTCTCTGTGGTTTTCCAAAACCCAATTCCCAGAAGATAATAAAAAATCTTGTAATTGAACGATTGAAAGACAAAGATTTGATATGCATCGATGGAGACCTAAAACTCACAGATAAAGGTAAAAAATGGATAACAGCGCATAAAATCATTTATCTAAACGGTCCAAAACCTGACCCAAAAGAACCAAAATCCCATGTGGCGCCAATAGGAACCGGGCATCAAGTAACGGAAGACCCCGATCTCTTCGAGATTATCAGACGTTATGAACGGAATACTCTTGGTTTTGAGATGGAGGCTGCTGCCATTGGTGCTGTAGCTGATATTCAGGATGTTGATTCATGCATAATCGTGAAGTCCGTATCGGATTACGGTGGTCATTACAAGAATGACCACTTCAGGAAGTATGCCATCGAGACCTCCTATAGATTTCTTATGGCATTTCTCAAAGAGAACTTGTCCCCAAGACCAAAAGAAGTCCCATTCATCCTGCCGCAGATCGATGTTTCTACTTTCACAGGTCGAGACGAGGAGTTGGAACGACTCGAAAAAATGCTTGTGAAAAAAGAAGGCTCTAAAATCTGCACCGTCTTTGGGATGTCGTGCGTTGGAAAGTCTGCACTGGTATGCCACTTCGCAAAAAAGCAGAAGGTTAACTTCTCGGATGGTATTATAGGCTTGCGTGTGGACGGTAAAGATGCAGACACCATCGCCCGTGAATTTGCCAGAAGCTATGGGGATCGAGTTGACCCGGATGATGAGCGGGATGCTACCGCCACCATGCAGGAGTTGTTTGGTCAGCGTAGAATGCTTTTGATCTTCGATAATGCAGACGATTCAAAAACTATACGCTCGCTGATCCCTGACGGAGATCGATGTGCTGTTATCGTGACCACTCGCAACCGCAACTTGCCCGACTTGCCCGACATCCCGACCGAAAGAAGAATTGAAGTACTCCCGTTACCAATTCCGGATTCACTGCGTCTACTTGAAAAGCTTCTGGGTGCAGAGCGGATCTCTGATGAGCAAGATTCTGCCTGCAGAATCATTGAACTGGTAGGAAGGTTACCGCTTGCTTTGAAGATTGTTGGCGCAACGTTGGGGGGATGGCAGCCATGGCGCAGTCTTTCTGAATATGAAGAGTCTTTGAGCGAAGAACGTACGCGACTTTCAAAGCTCCAGTACCCCGGAGACGTGGATTTGAATGTGCAGGCATCCATATCGCTCAGCTTAAAACGTCTTGAGCCTGAGGAGATCGATTTCTTCTCCTGCTTGAGCGTCTGTGCTGAGAGCGGTTTTTCGCTTCAGGCTGCGATGGCGGCTGGTGGTTGCGACGAGTCTGTGGTCCACGAACGTTTGGGCTGCCTTCACCGTTTTTCTTTACTCGACATATCTGGTTCTAACCGATTTGTATTTCACCCCCCCATATATCTCTTCGCCAGAGAATTGGCAGCAGATCGGTCATTGCAAGAGGTGGCTTCAGAGCGACATGCTAAGTTTTTCATCAAGTTTCTCAAGTCGAGCGATGTGGAGGATCACTCTGTTGCATCTGCTATTGCAAAGGAGATTGAGGACATTATTCTGGCAGCAAGATGGCTGCTGCAGAAGGGGCAATTTGACCATGATTTCTTTATTCGTCTTAAGCCATTCTTCATGAACTATGGTCACTGGCAGCAGGCAGTTGACCTTATGTCAGGGTTCTTTTCGTTGGCTGAACGTGATGAAGATTGGAACGCTGTGGTACAATTGCGCATTCAGCAGGCTAAGTACCTATCCCTGCAAGGCAAATGGTTGCAGGCAGAGGCGGTACTTGCCCCCATCGCTGACATTCTACCTAAAATCGAGGAGGAATCTGCACGTGAGCGTTATGAGGCGATGTGGCTCACCAGCGAGGGCGGGATACTCCGGCGGCTGAACCGTTACGAGGATGCCATAAATGCTTTCCAGCGCAGTGCTGCTATCGAGGAACGGTTTGATAACCACCATGGGCTGTCTATGACTCTGCACAGCCTGGGTGGAGTGCTGCAAGATCAAAGGAAGTTTGATGAAGCCGAGAAAGAGTTACGGCGTAGTATTGGTATCAATGAGAAATTAGATGACGAACACGGGCTGGCAATGGCTCTGACCAGCCTTGGTGGAGTGCTGCAAGATCAAGGGAAGTTTGATGAAGCCGAGAAAACATTACGGCGTAGTATTGGTATCAATGAGAAATTAGATGACGAACACGGGCTGGCAATGGCTCTGACCAGCCTTGGGAGTGTGTTGCAGCGTCAGGGTCACTTTGATGAAGCCGAAAAAACGTTACGGCGCAGTGCGGTCATCGGCGAGAAATTAGACGACGAACGCGGACTGGCAATGACTCTGAACAGTCTTGGCGGAGTGCTTCAGCGTCAGGGTCACTTTGATGAAGCCGAGAAAGAGTTACGGCGTAGTATTGGTATCAGTGAGAAATTAGACGACGAACGCGGACTGGCGATGGCCCTGCACAGTCTGGGTGGTGTGCTTCAGCGTCAGGGTCACTTTGATGAAGCCGAGAAAGAGTTACGGCGTAGTATTGGCATCAGTGAGAAATTAGACGACGAACGCGGGCTGTCGATGGCTCTGAACAGTCTTGGCGGAGTGTTGAAAGATCAAGGGAAGTTTGATGAAGCCGAGAAAGAGTTACGGCGTAGTATTGGCATCAGTGAGAAATTAGACGACGAAAGACATCTGGCGATGGTTTTGAACAGTCTTGGCGGAGTGCTTCAGCGGCAAGGTCACTTTGATGAAGCCGAGAAAGAGTTACGGCGTAGTATTGGTATCGACGAGAAA
>JGI12150J12686_100795_pt1 | contig 8980 bp, 8 predicted proteins | sample ANMFosRound1_FD_12686 | JGI IMG/M metagenome (IMG submission 12686)
ACTTTCGATGCGTCCGCGTCCTGTGATCCGGATCCTGAAGGACATATCGCTGCATACAGGTGGAACTTCGGAGATCTTGGAGACGGGAACATAACAACCGGAACAGATGCGATGATAACGCATTCTTATGCAACGGAAGGCTACTATGTCGTGAGTCTGACTGTAACAGATGACAAGGGGGCAGCAGGTCAGGTGAGCCGGATGATATCAGTAACAGCGCCCCGCGGCGATCTGAACCATGACGGAGTGGTCACATCGGCAGATGCTGCAATTGTGCTTGAGATGGCTGCCCGCGGCGAATGGAGTCAGGGGGCGGACGTTGATGGCGATGACGTGGTCACGTCTCTCGATGCGCTGATGGTGATCGGGGACGGGGTGAACCAATGATTTTTTGGCTCTAATGAATCGCGATCGCGTAATCGACTTGCTGTTCGGTGCTCAGTCGCTTCCAGGTCTTCAAGATATGATGCGAATGGCGACCCGGTCATCCTGCCGTACGAACTGGCGTGTCCGGGTCGCAAGCCACTGCTGGTACAACCTCAAGGTGGGGTTCGAAGGAAGCCATATAACCATGCACGCCAATTCACCATCGACCGGCGAATATGATTGTGCATAACAATATGCCATTGCAATGCTTGTTGAACAGTCTGATCAGTAACTTTTTATACGATATCGTATCCACAGTGCCTATGGATGTGCAGGTAGCGATAAATAATACGAACGTTTGTTATGTTGAATTGGATATGCTGTTTGGAGGCTTGAGATCATGTTTAATGCGCTCACCCAGAGTGTTTACGGTCTTGGTGGTGGCTGGATTTATCATCCGGGGCGCCGAGAAAATTTTTCGCGGAGAGACTTGTGATGGAAAAGGAGACGAAGATGTTAAACTGTAAAGACGTGATCGAGAAGATCTGGTGGGCGATACCGCCGATATTCATAGTGTTTGTATTTTTTCCATTACTTCACTATTGGGGTGCATTTGAATGTATATCTTTTGAAAGTTATGTAAGAACATTAAAATTTCTTGTTATCGACGAGCCTGCTCCAATTTTCTTCCATTCATACTTTATCTTTGGTTTTATGTGTGTTGGATACTACGTGAGTCGACAAAAGGGATTGATGTTACGTATAGTCATCCCGATTATCCTTGCAATATTTGGCATGTTTATTGAGATTGTGGCAATGTTTGTAATATATCCACCGCACTAATATAAATCTAAAAAGAAGTGATGCACATGAACTGGAAAACAGAGAACTACAGTAAACACCCGAAACGTACACGAGCCATCTCCACGGTAGTGATCGTGGCTATAATACTGAGTGTATTTACAGGAACCGTACCGGCCGAGAGTGGTAGCTTGAGCATAAATGCAGATAGCACACAAAATGTGGCTGACGCAATAAATGGCACTCACGAAAACTGTATTGGTGATATATCTTTTGAAGTGCCGATACCTCAGAGCAAAGAAAAGCTGAAAATGCCGGAGAAACGCGGGATACACATGCTCCAGAAGGACGGAAAAGATATATCTTTTCCCGTAACCAATCAGAATAAGAATGGTTTGAAAGTGTCTTCATTCATTAAGAATGCTACAGGGAAAGTATCGGTAGTGCTAAATGCACCACGGAATGCAAGCAGAAATATAGAAACCGTAAAATATATCACGAATGAGATTGATATAAAGAATTGTGAAATTAAAGAAAAGGCTGCAGGTATAACCAATTACAGAATAGTAGAAGAATCAGAACCGAAATTTGACCATCCAATTACAGATGCTTCAATGAAAAGCCCCTCCAGCCAGTTGACAATAACCCTTCTGAACGAGAGAACCGCATCTGTAGGATGGGTCATGCACGCACCCAGTGAATATGCGGCATATACACCCTTTGAAAAGGAAAGATTGGAGGAAAATGTCGAAGGTGTTGAAAAAGGCATAGAAGACCTGTTCTTACAGGATGTACAAAATATAACGATCACAGAAGGAAACGAAACAATTATTATAACTTTCAACCTCGTAGGAGACTATGCTAATGGCTTTGTAACTGGAAGATGCCGATACACCTATGAACTTGCCACATATGCACCTATCGGGTTGAACGTCCTGAAGGTCATAACACCTCAAAACAAGACGTTATTGAGCATAAATCCCGGACCGAATGAAATAGAAGGAAACGAGCTGGTATACTATGACTACAACTGGATATGCCCCATACAGATACATTATGCTGAAAAGGGTATTTATAGGGCAAGTGCTGCCACAATCGGCGAAGTGTGGGAAAGACCTACACCATCGGTAATCTCCATCGATACTTTCGGCACAAATAACCATTCCCGATTTTGCATTCCTGGTAATTGGGTCGGTTGGGGGAGCGATCCTGTGCCGGGCACAGCATATATTGCATCACGAGTAGCAGAAATATATAAACCAATGTTGTATAACCGGGCTGACCAGTGCCCTGATACAGTCTATTATCGGGTTGTCAAGGGATATGATCCTTATGCTGAGTTTGATGCGTATGTGATACAGTATTTTGGATATTGGAGGTGTCAAGATCCATTAGACCCAGTCGCATCGCATGAATATGATTACGAGCCGATATTCGTCTGGGTGCAGAATATTGGAGATAGGCCTTATAGAGTGGCTTACGATAGATGGGAAGTTGTAGACTGGCATTTGCATGATATCCACAGGACATACATGTGGAGTTCGTATCCTAACACTCATTATGACATGGTCTCTAATGTTTACATGCAAGATAAAGCATATTATCCTTTTGGAATGTCAGAATATGCTCAAGATGTTTTTAATGACATCTACATCCACAATCTCTCCACCTCCCTCAAGAATAACTGGGATGGCAACCACGTCAGACTCGGGATCGCAAACAGATACCACACCTATGACACCGATATCTCGGGTTCATACTGCGGCGATTGCTCGCTCTCACCACTGACCGATGAGCAATTGATAACATGGTATCGCATGGCGATGGATGATGAAAACCCCTGCGATGTCTGTGATTGTGACTGGAGCGAGCTCTGGAGTGTTATGCCCTTCAAATACGACATCTCAGACCCCTTCTACGGACTCTTCTGGGAAGACCACTACGGTTTTGGTAAGGACTGCGACTTCCCAACCATCTCCGCAGCCATAAACTCTGCCGAGCTGACCATGGTCAACGGAACCTTATCAGTGGACACGTCGGCATACTATGACAACAGCCGTGCTGGAGGTTCTCCAGATATGAATCTGACAGGACTCTGGAAAGACCGATTCTCCGCGTATCTCGAGGGCGAAGGCAGCAAGATCTCACTCGATGAACCATCCGCGTCAAAAGAACACTCCAAAGGAAACTACATCATAAAATTCAATAACCTCCCCCTCGGAACGTACGACCTTTCTGTAGGGGTATCAGATAACATAAACGAGAACAACTACTGGACAGAACCTGAAAACAAGATCACCAACGAATTCGATGACGATTTCGAGGATACTGATTTTTCCCTTGCTGTATGGTCGCCGACCAAAGGCAATTGGCATATAAACACCGGCAGCAACAACTATCTCTGGACGACCTCTCCTGCTTCTGATGGCTATGACCCGATCACTCAGATGATGGGGACGTCCAACTGGACCGATTACACGGTAGAGGCTGATATCGCATTCATAGACCCTGGAACCGAAGGCTCTGCTGCTCACGCGTATATTCTTGGCAGGGATTCTATAATTATGAGTGAGGCATGCCCCTACGGCGGTGCATATATAGCGGGCGTGGGCATTGAGAACGATGGCGGATGGACCGGAGAGGTCTTCGTCTTCAGGATATACGATGCGAATGGCGATCTCGATATTCCGCAGGATGAACTTGTGTGTCTGGGCAGAAAGCCACTACCTTCCGGCATCGTAAGCGATCTTGCGAACCACTACTGGTGCAACCTCAAGGTGGGATTTGAAGGAGATCGCATAACCGCGTACGTCAACTCCCCATCGACCAGTGAATATGCGGTTCTGTCAGTGATCGATGAGGTGAATAAGAGAGGCGACATCGGCTTTGGTGCGAGCGAGGCAGGAATCGCTCCGATAGAAGCCGCTTTTGACAATGTCCGTGCTACAAAAGGCTGCATCTTCAATGATCAATTCGAGAACATACTCTTCTCATCTGGCGTGTGGTACGTGAGTTCCTCGACAGACTGCTATGTCGCCGATCTCGGTGGAAACGGCATGCTGGTTCTGGATGACCCTGCAGGCACCGGATCCTACGCATACATCGATCAGGACTTCTCAACGGAAAGTGCGGTCGTGGCAGGCGTATTTGAGATCATCGAAGACAAATCCGGGAGTTCATACACAGGTGTCGAAGTCACGCAGGATAGAAGCGTACCACACACCGTATCGTACGGCTTTAATGCAAAGACCGATGATGAAACGTTCGTGATCTACTGGTACGACCCCGAAACCGGGGCGGGTGACAGTGTTTATAAGAGCTATCCATTCTCCCGGGAAACGCGGTACAACTTCAAACTGGTGGTGGACAACGATGCTAACAGGATGCATGTATATCTGAATAACAAACTGGAACTTTCATTAGACCTCCCGGAGCGCACCGGCAACCTCTCAAGCGTGTTGCTGTGCGATAGATATGCAACAAGTGTCTGGGACAACATCTACGTCGAGGAGACGCTCGAAGACACGACGCCGCCGGTAGCAGCTATAATCTCCCCCTGCTCAGGTGCTACCGTATCAGGCAGAGTTACGGTAGAGGTGGACGTAAGCGACACCGGCAGCGGCAGCGATGGCACGGGTCATGCTGCGCTCTATGTGAATGATATGCTTGCCGCAGTGAACGATTCCGGAAGCTGCAATCCGAGATTCAAGCTCGATACTGCTACGATGGACTCGGGCGACTGCACGCTTACCGTTGTTGCTGTGGATGGTTCAGGAAACAGCAACCAGACTGCGGCGATTGTGGATATCAACAAGATTCCTGTCGCAAACTTCACTTATTCACCTGATAGCCTGAGAAGCATGGACATGGTTACTTTCGATGCATCCGCGTCATACGATCCGGATCCTGAAGGACATATCGTTGAATACAGCTGGAACTTTGGAGATATTGGATACGGGAACAGGACAACCGGAACAGATGCTATGATAACGCATTCTTATGCGACGGAAGGCTACTATGTCCTGAGTCTGACTGTGACAGACGATAAGGGGGCGGCAAGTTTGATGAGCGGGCTGATAACCGTAACAGCGCCCCGCGGCGATCTGAACCACGACGGAATGGTCACATCGGCAGACGCTGTAATTGTGCTTGAGATGGCTGCCCGCGGCGAATGGAGTGTGGAGGCGGACGTTGATGGCGATGATGTGGTCACGTCCCTCGATGCGCTGATGGTGATGGGAGATGCGGCGAAACAATGATTTTTTTGCTCTATTGATCGCGATCGCGCAATCGACTTGCTGTTACTGCGCAGTCGCTACCTTTCTGATGATATACATAAAACCCTGCACGTTTCGAAGCCAGTATATGGCAGAACATGCACCCATGCCAAAGAGCGGAGATCCATGAAAGACGCTTACTGATATGCCACTGCCATGACCCCCTCTAACTCGGCTGCTTCTGCTCGGGAAGCACAGGAAGCGGCATCGTGTTGATCAGCACCGGCGTTTCGATCTCCTTTGCCCGCTCGATCACGAGTTCCTTCCCTGCTTGCGTCAGCGCAAAGAGCGGGATCGCGGTTCCGACCTGCGCCAGCGGCTTTACGAGATCGCGAACGTGCTTTGACGCGCAACCGGTCACGATATCGACCAGATCCAGAAGATCCTGCACCTCGGACCGGGAGAGCGCTGTGATATGCGCAGCGATGATGATCGCCTTTATGCCAAGTTCGGACTCGATCCGCCTGATCAGAAGCGCGGTCGCAGGATCGATGACGGTGACCGCAATCCGCGTGTAGCCAAGTTTGACTGCACGGCAAACACCAACGGCAGGATCGATGCTCGCTGCATCCGGATCGACGACGGTTCCGCCGCGCTTTCCAATCCCCTCGATGATCTCATGTATCGGCTCGGTCTCGACGAGCCCTGAGATCTGTGCTCCCATGCCCTGAACAAGCCCTGGATTGTCTGTTATGACTGTTCCAGCGCCATCACAGGCTGTAACCGTTGTGTCGATCAGCCCGGTACGGAGCCCGGTCATCATCACCTCTGATGCGCCGAAGTTCACGAAGACGTCCACATCGAGGTTGCGAGCTTTCGTGAACATCCCGAGTTCTGCTATCCGAAACTCCATATTCGCTCGAACCGCATCCTCTGTGATCTCCTTGATGCCATGAAGCTTGTCAAAGAGCGGGCACCACCTGATACAGGGCTTGCCGACATCGACGACCTTCCCATCCGCAACCGTGACCCGCGATGTTCCGAGCATCTCCATTATGTGTGGCATGGTGGGTATGTTTGAGCTTCTGGGGTTGTAAACTCTTTCGGGCGACGACGTTGTTCTGATAATTTTGACCAACACCATAGTAAGTTGGCAACCCCGAATTCCAGATACCTTTAAATCAATGCGCATCATAGTGTGATGGCACGGGCTCGTAGATCAGTTGGAAGATCGTCGCCTTTGCAAGGCGAAGGCCCTGGGTTCGAGTCCCAGCGAGTCCATCATGAGCACAAAGACCGCCTGGATCAAGGCAAACACCGGTAACTGGGATGCGCAGAAGCAGAGGATTACCACCAGTCTTGAGTCAGGTGTGGAATGCGTGCTCGCATCGGAAGGTCGTGTCGGGAAGGTGCGGGAACTTGGCGATATCATGGTGGCATCCCCGGTTGCAGAGGATGTCATGCCTGATATTGTGGTGGTCGGCATAAACGGGGAAGGCGATGGAACGCAGCCGCTCCCAACCGATTTAACCGGATCAATGGATATTATCACGGCAGAGAGGTTGGCTTCCGAAGGAAAGACGGTTGCCGGATATGTGGTCATCCGCGACAAGAAGTACGAACAGTTCGCGGTTGAACTCGGTCGGGTCTGTGATTATCTGATCGCCGTAGGGACTGACTGGAAGGTTATTCCGCTTGAAAACATGATTGCAGGACTCTTTGACGAAGATGTTGCGATCATAGCTGGTGTTCAGGACGCGGATGAGGCGAAACTCGCGATCGAGACACTTGAGCATGGCGCGGACGGCGTTCTCATAGATACCGACGACCCGTCAGAGATCAAGCGCATCGTTGGCGTTGTGGAGCGCTCAGGCATCCCTACAGTACCGCTTCAGGTTGCGCGGGTGACAGTGGTCGAACCCAAGGGCATGGGCGACCGGGTCTGCGTGGACACTTGCTCGCTGATGTCGGTTGGAGAGGGGATGCTTGTCGGATCGCAGTCAAACGGACTCTTCCTGATACAATCTGAGGCAGAAGACAGCCCGTATGTTGCGTCCCGCCCGTTCAGGGTCAATGCGGGTGCAGTACATGCTTATGCGAAGGTCGGCGAGAAGACGCAGTACCTATCAGAACTCTCTGCAGGCGATGGCGTGACCATCATAAATGCGCGAGGCGAGCAGAGGGACGGGATCGTCGGGAGGGTCAAGATCGAGAAGCGACCCCTGACGCTTGTCAAGGCTGAAGTCGATGGGAACATGATAACAACGATCTTGCAGAATGCCGAGACGATAAAACTCGTCGGCGCAGATGGACTTCCGATATCGATCGCAAACCTAAAAGTAGGTGACGAGGTGCTCGTTCATTTCGAGGATTCGGCACGGCACTTCGGCATGAAGATCGACGAGACGATCATCGAGAAGTAGTGTGCCGTTTGGGGTAAATCCCGAAAACGGTGATGGCAGCTGCCATCTATGCAAATGGTTCTTCATCGCTGAGCAGAGTAAAGCCGAGGTTTTGATCTTGGAGGTTTGTGTTAGCGGAGTTTATTGATCTTCTTAAAGGAGCTAATGCGAAACTTAATATCGATGTTGAGGGTGCTGAGAGGGCGCTATCGCGTATTCGAGAGAGAATCTGTAAGCGGGCAAGTCCGGCGCCATCGGGTGAGGCAGGGATTTTATATGGTGCTAAAGATGCGGTGCAAGAGTCATGACTAATCTAATGGAAGTGGGGGCACTGTCTAAAAATCCAGTGATTTATCACCGCGGAGATCGAAGAGGGTGCAGAGTTTTAAGACCGTTTCAATCCTCGCTCTGGTTTTCTGATGCCTCTGCGCTCTCCGCGTACTCTGCGGTATAACTTAAGGATATAGTGATTTCACTGGAATTATCGATTGTGCCGGAAGTGTGTTCTTGAAGTTTTGTTGTTGGTATCCTTGTCCAGAAATCCATGATTGGTTATACAGATTCGCTCACCACCTAATCCTACCTGCCTGCTCCAATCAGCTCCCGGGGCTAATCCGATGTTCTGATCATCGAAATGTATAACAAGCAGACCGCTCCTGGTGATATTCATCACGTCGATTTTTCCTACAGCACTCAGGTCTGTCGAGTAGCTTAAGTAAAAGGAGTGGGGCACCTCATAAACAGGCTCAAGATGAGACCACTCACCGGATTTGCGCCCTATGGCAGATTCTCCAATAACGAATCTTAAGCTTTCGTTGAACTCAATATCATACGGATCCGGCGCTATGTCGGTATATAGACTTCCGTTACTTTCGTCGAAATAGTAAGTAGGGAAATCCAGAAAACCTGCTTTCACCAGAGGTTGGCATTCAGGTTCTCCCACTTTTGCAGGGAGCATGCATACCTCGAAGAATAAAAAATGCTCATTCGAGTCGTCTGTCTCTGGGGGGTGTATGGGTGTCTGTAGTGATAAATCGAGCATATCCACTGCATACATAACTCCTATTACCAACAGCAAGCTTATAGCCCATCTTCGTCACTATGAATAAAAAAACGCTATCCGTGGACCACATCAATTTTCAAATCTGTTCTACATCCTCTTGACCCCGATTGATTTCAAATGAGTGTTCATTC